>MKWU01000567.1_pt1 | contig 70055 bp, 66 predicted proteins | sample 809101 | NCBI WGS metagenome assembly MKWU01 (sample SAMN05860141, study PRJNA318959) | sponge metagenome | host: Aplysina aerophoba | place: Slovenia: Piran, Adriatic Sea, Gulf of Piran | collected 2013-05-07
GCGACGGAGCTAGATTGATTCGGGCTTAAGAGTTTTCGCAGGGCGAGGGATCGAAGACGCGCGGCCGGCTAGCGCGCTTCCTGCTGCTCCCGGCGGGAAGAAGGACCCGAATCTTGCGAATTAAACGGAGCGGGCGCCAAGTCGGCATCTAAAGCCGGCAGCGACGGCGAGCATGGATGCGCGCGGATCGAACTTCATGCAGATTGCGCGATGGCGGTTCGTTGCCGCGAGCGGATCAGCCAAGTTCCGGGCATTGCCGGCGGCGACGGCGGCCCGATCTCGAAAACTTATCGGCGCCTAGCATGAATTCACGGCGAGCTCATTCTTCCATCGTCCCGGAACGCCTGCCGGCGCTTGAAGGGCAATTTCGGCTTGCATCGAGATTTTAAAAGAGCGGGCATTCGATTCTGGATATTTCGGCATTGCTATATCCTACGGCATGGCAGCCATGGACTGCGTTCATGACCGTCCTTTTCAATTCCTGTTCGCCAAGCCGATTCTGCTACACATCCGCTCTAATCCGCTGCACCTAGGCATCCAGCTCGGCTCTGGTGGGAATCTCCTCGAATCGAGCATGAATCTCGTCGATTTCTTTGCTGAGTTCGTCAAATTGAACGAAATTGCACCAAATTGAACCGGCCACCCCCGCCAGGAGGGCAATCGTCAATCCGATCGCCAGCATCTTCATCACATTCTCTCCCTTTGCGCGCAGTTCTCGGAATTTCGCGACCGGCATCTAGAACGGAAAACCGGAGTGCGAATATTCATACCCCTGATCGAGCCTGCAAGAATCCGATGCATGCGACGAGCGAGCGGCAGCCATTCGAAAATTCTTCGCAACGCATTTCGGCATTTGCGGAATCCGGCTGCCTGAGTCCAAGCTTTGTTCGACGCATGGGCCTTCGCGGCGGTTTCGAATGCGATTTCAATTGATTCGACCTTATCCAATTCCGTATCGGTATACTTACGAAAGCTCAGTGGCCGCTTAAATCTGCAGCTGAGGCAATTTTGGATTGAGCGGTCGAATTGTCGCAGGGCTCAATTTGCCATTTCAAGTATTTGGCTTTCGACTCCGGGCCATTGATCAATTTTTTGGAATTGAATGCCTCGCCGCCTATTGCTGTCGTGCCGCTTTCGACTCCTGGCAAATCAAAAATGAGCTATTAAACCGGAGACGCTCTGTACAACGGCCGCCTGCAAATCGGGCTGCCTCGCTCTCGGCTTTTTCCATGCCCGCAAGAAAATCGAATCGAGGCATTCAGCATTTTTTCTCGAACTCCGGCAAGCTCAAAGCCGGCGCGCGGAGACGGGTCCGATCCATCGCCTCTAAATCTTCCCGATTCTCGATCGCTCAAGTACGCAATGAATTTCAACGACCGCATTCTTGAAAGATAAGGAACCCGGAATGCTTTAAATTACGCCTCAAGCGGGCCTCTTGTCATTTGCATCCGGGCGCAACAGTCTCGGTCTGTTCAATCGGATTCGGACGAAGATTTCGAATCGAGTAGCGAATGCTGGATGCGCCATTTCGGTCGGTCTCGCCGCCAGCGTACCGGATGCGCACTAGAATCCGCGGAGCCGACGAAGCTGCATTGCGTATCGGCGATCTTGCGAATATTGCAGCCAATGAACGGGAATTCGTTTCAGCGAGCTGCAAGCGCGGAATTCTATGCATTTCCCGAGGCGAACAGCGATGAAGGATACGAACGCGATTCTCGGGATTCGGAAAACCGGGGGGAGGACGATTTCCCCCGGCAAAATTCGGTATGGGACTTGAAATGCTACTAAAGGACAGGGTTGCCGTTGTAACCGGCGGTTCGAGCGGGAACGGACGAGCCGTAGCCGAGAGATTCGCGCAGGAAGGCGCGCGCGTTATAGTTGCGGATTTGACCGAAACAGCGCGCGAGGGCGGCAAGACGACAACCGACTTGATCAACGAAAGCTATCCGGGCGCGGCGAGATTTGTAAAGTGCGATGTCTCGAAAGTCGCTCAGCTCGAAAATCTCGTGATGGAGGCCGAACGCATGGGCGGCCTCGGAATAATGGTCAACAACGCCGGGATCTTGAAGAAGCAGCCAGTCTTAGAAGCGACGGAAGACGTGTTCCGCGAGATGGTCGATGTAAATGTCAAAAGCGTGCTATTCGGCTCTCAGGCCGCGGCGCGAGTGATGGTGCCTCGCAAGAACGGCGTCATAATCAATATGTGCTCCATAGCCGGCATGCGGGGAACTGGCGGGTATTGTCACTACAACCTGTCGAAAGGAGCGGTTCGACTCTTGACTTATTCGCTGGCCGACGAACTCGGGCCGCATGGAATTCGCGTCAATAACGTGAATCCGGGCATTATGCGGACGCAGATGAATATTGAGGACGATCCGGTTATCGGCACGGAAACGGGCGAGGGATATCTCGACCTGATTCCTGCTCGGCGCTGGGGCGAGCCCGACGACGTGGCGAGCGCCTGCGTCTACCTGGCTTCGGACCTTGGCAAATACGTAATGGGAACGTCCCTGATCGTCGACGGCGGCTACCTGCGGATTTAAGGAGAAAAGGATGTCGGTTCAAAATTGCGGCGCTTTGAAAATCGGTCTGATCAGGGCGTCCCTGCCCAGCTATTTCCCGGAGCGACACGAAGTCTGGAAACGCGCCGAGGCGGCGTTGGAGACGTTGCTCCAGGAACTTGGCGCATCTCTTTATGTCGCGCCCGGAATCCCGATGGACGGGCGCGAGACCGAAAAGGCCCTGGAATCATGCGCCGCCGAGGGCGCGGACTTCATTCTTGTCCTTCACGGCGGGTTCACGATGGGCGATGTCGCAAGAACTGTGCTGGCATCGCGATTCAGAGCCGGATTCTGGTCGGTCCCGGAGCCCGTGCGAACCGGCGATGTCCAGCTAAACAACTTCGTTTCCCTGAACATGTCGATGTCGACCGCCCGACTCGTTCGCGATTTGCGCCGCTCTCCCGTTCAGTGGTACCACGGCGCGCCCGAAAGCTTCGCCTTGAAATCGAGGCTCGCGGTGACTGTTCGCGCCCTGAAGGCGGCGAAATCGCTTCAGGGCGCGAGAATCGGCGTAATCGGCGGCCTGGCCATGACGTTCTACAACATGGAGGTCTCGACGAATTTGCTCCGCAAGCGGCTTGGAGTCGAGGTCGCCAACCACGACATGCTTGAATTGCAGAATCGGATGTCGGCAATGGATCCCGGACGCGTCGATGCCGAGACGTCCCTTATTGGCGAAGCGGCCGAGGTCGACGGGATCGGCGCGGAGCAAATGGCCCTGACTTCGAGATGCGCCCTGGCTATGCGCGACATCGCCTCCGAATTCGGATACCAGGCGCTGGCGGTTAGCGATTGGCCCGCTTTGCAAATCGATCCCGGCATGCATCCCGGAGCGGCATTCTCGTGGCTTGAAGAGCGCGATGCTCTTCCCGTCGCTTCCGAAGGCGATGTTCTCGGCGCCGTAAGCCAACTTGTCGCGCTGTCGCTGACGGGAAAGGTCGGTTATCTGCTTGACATGACCGAGCCGGATCTGGACAGCGGGTCGCTGCTTGCTTGGCACGGCGGCGGCGGGCCGCTGTATCTGGCCGACGAGGGCGGAGCGCGATGGATCAACCATCCGATGATCGGGCGAGGTACCGAAGCAGGTCCGATCTACGGCGGTATCTGCGATTTGGTATTCCGTCCCGGGCCGGTAACGCTGTTTCGCGTCGCACGCGACGCCGGCGCCCAGTTCCGAATGACGGCGAACGTAGAAGCCCGCGATCCCTCGGGATTCACGGGGTGCCGGGGGTGGCTTCGAGATTTCTCTATCGCCGGAACGGAGGCGTCCCTAGAGGATGTTGTCGCGACGGTCATGGCGCATGGCATGGAGCATCACTTCGTTCTGGTTCCCGGCGATATTAGCTCGCCCCTGGCCGAGTTCGGCGCCTGGACCGGCATGGAGCCGCTGGGATACCGGCCGATGCGACCGCATCTGGACGCGACCGATTTCAGCTAGCGGGATGCGCAAGACTGCCGAGCTTGTCGTAGAAGTCCCTGAATATCTCATCGCGCTGCACGTCGTACCCTTCGCGCATTAGATGTCGCGATGGGTCGCGCTTCCAGAACAGGTTCTTGTCGAGTATTGGCGAATGGGTCAGATATGTGGGAACCCAGTCGGGCTGTATCAGCCAAGCGATGTCGATGATGTCCCAAATGACCCAGGTGCGTCGCGCGGTGTCGTCCAGCGCGAACATTTCGTGAAGCGGATTATTGTCGTAGAGGCGCCATAGGTAATCGCCGATGTCGCCGCGACCCTTCACGAATTCCTTCATTTCCGGACGGGAGATCTTCAGCTGGGCGCCTACATGGTATCCCGGCAGGTATACATGCGGCACGCCGCAGTCGAATATGAGCCGTGACGCGATCGGATCCTGGACCAGGTTCAAGGAAGGCCGATTGCAGTGCGGGGCCGTGGAAGGATAGGCGGATGTCCAGATTACAACTAGGCGGCGGGAAATTTCCGGGGCCTTCAGCAGAGCGGAGGCGATATTTGTCACGCAACCCATCGCGGCGATGTAGAGCGGCGGATCGCCGGTCTTGCTCAAGTCGATGATCGCCTCGACGGCTTCGGATTCGACCGGCGCGTCGGCCGCCTGCATGTAGCGCCCGGCGCCCTTGAAGACCTTGCCGGAATGATCCATGCCGAGTTTCTCGTAGATTCTCAGGATTTCGCGGTAGCTTAATTCCATTCCTTCCTCGGTTCCGACGAACTCGATTTCGGCCGCGCGTCTCCCGCCTGTGCGCAGGCGGTTGATCCAGCCCTGGAATCCTCCTACGAGATCTTCCCGGCTTTCCGTTCCCGCATCCATGGCTCGTTCCGCGGCGAGCAGCCCCTCCCTGTGGTGAGCGAAGGAGAACGGCTCGGCGGTCACGGCCTCCACTTCCATCCTGTCCGGCGAAAGCAGGGCCCATGCGAGCGCGAACTGGTCGTCGATTTCGTTCGCCGTATCCGTGTCGATCAGCAATCTGGCTCGACCGGCGGGCGGCTCGAGCCGCTCTTTCATAAGTTTTTCGGAAAGCGGTTTGAATTGCTGCACGGCAAGTCCTTTCGTTGCTTGGCTGCGTGGCGCGGCGGCATGGTTCGCCGCCGAACGCGCTTAGCGTCCTAAATCTCTTGCGGCTTTCGCCATCTCGGCTTCGCGAAGAGACCGTCGATTGATTTTTGCGGATGAAGTCATTTCGAATTGCTCGACGAACTCCACCTCCCGGGGCGCTTTGTACGCCGCCAGCCTTTGCCGCACGTGATCGATCAGGATCTGCGCGAGCTTCTCGGAAGGAAGCACGCCTGGAGACGGCTTTACGAACGCCTTTACGATCGCTCCGCGCTCGGGATCCGGCTTGCCGACGACGGCGGCTTCCGCGACGTCTCGATGCCCGATCAGGCACTCCTCGATTTCAGTCGGTCCGATTCGGAACCCCGAAGACTTGATCAGATCGTCAGCTCGGCCCTTGTACCAGAAGTAGCCGTCGGCGTCCCGAACAGCCAGGTCGTTGGTTCTGAGATAGGGGCCGAGCCTCATCTCGTGCTCCTTCTCCGGGTTGTTGAGGTAGCCCAGAAATCGCGTCGGCGAGTTCGATGTCGTTACGATTTCTCCCGTCTCGCCCTCCGCGACCTTGCCTCCCGAACCGTCGACTAGTCGCACATCGTGGCCGGGATAGGCGCGCCCCATGGAACCCGGCCTGCGGGGAAAGAGAGCCGCGCAATTGCCGATCAGGTGGTTGACCTCCGTCATGCCGTAGAACTCGTTGCATACGACGCCGAGCCGATCTTCCGCCCACGCAAGAGTCTCGGCGGCAAGAGCCTCGCCGCCCGTGCAGATCACGCGAATCGCAAGTTCGTACTGGCTGCGCGGATCCGCCGTGGTCGCGAGGCGCTTGATCGCGGTGGGCGCTAGAAAGGCGTGCGTAACCTTGTGGCGAGAGATGAATCCGTAGGCCCATTCGGCATTGAAACGGTCGAGGGACGTCGCAATAGGGCGCCCGGCCAGCCATGCCGGGTAGAGCATATCCAGCAGGCCGCCGACCCACGCCCAGTCGGAAGGCGACCAGAAAACGGCGTCTTCGTCGTCCATGGAGAGATTGAAGAACAGGTTGATGGAAGGCGTGTAGGCGGCGAGCACCCGGTGCCCGTGCAATATGCCTTTGGGCATTCCGGTCGATCCGGACGTATACATCAGCAGAGCCGGGTCGTCGGCTCCGGAGAAATCGGGTTCGAATCCGGTCGAATTATTGGCGAAGGCTTCCGCCAGATCGAATTCTCCTTTCGAGGGGGCGCGAAGCAGAACGTGCTCCAGCTCCGGAAAAAGCGCATCCGCTTCTTCGCGCAGGCCGCTCCACGCGTCCGCGGAAGTCAGCAGGACCCTAAGCTTGCAATCCCTAATCGCATGCGCCAGCGACTCCGGGCCGTAGAGCTGCGACAGCGTGACTGCTGTACCTCCGAGCAGGCAGACGGCCATGTGGGCGACGGCGGTGTCCGGATGCTGCCCGGTATGAATGCCGACGAGGTCTCCGCGCTTGTAGCCCAAGCTTCCGAGATTTGCGGCGAGGCCCCTTGCCGCTGCATCCACTTGGGCGAATGTTTGGGTTTCGACCGAGCCGTCGGGATCCTCGTAGATCATGGCAAGTCGGTCGCGGCTTTCCGGACCGAGGTGCCGGCCAAGCGTCATATGGTAGATGTTCGCGTCGGGCTTCCAGGAGATGCCAAGTTTTCCGTTATCGACCGCGAGGTTCAAGGGCCGGAGGCGTTCCGGTCCGATAAGGGATTCATACATTAGTCGGGCACCTCTTCATGAATCGGGCGTATAATCAATTTCGGCAAGCTCCCGGCCGGCGCAATCAGTTCGCCTCGTCTGTCGCCGGCCTCGAAGCCTTCCAGCGCGACAACCGCGCAAGTATCCGCCCCGTCGAAGCGAACGAATCCGAAGTTGCCGTCCAGACCCGAGGTGCGCCGGATCACTGTAGCCTTTCCAGGAACGGGTTTCCACGATCCTTCGGAGCAGCCGCAGTCGCAAATGCGCTCGGGTACGAAGCTTGCGCGCCCGCATTGCCGGCACGAACGGGCCAGAGCGGTTCCCTGCATCAAGGCTTCGGCCCAGCGCGCCAGCCATCCGGCTTCAAGCCTGTATTCAAGCGGCAAATCGAGTTCGAAAATCATTGGCTTCCTCGTTCGAGAATCGTAACGGCGGCGGTCGTGCAAACCCCGCCGTGAGTGTCGGCGAGAGCGAATCTCGGCGGCATGGCGGGCTGCAGGGACGAGCGATGGCGGCCCTCTAGAAACAAGGCGCATGCGGCCGTCTGCCCGACTCCTATCGCGCCGGCGGGCGCGCCTTGCCCCATTAGGCCGCCGGAAAGGTTGACCGGCAACCTGCCGCCCGGACCGAAGGCGCCGTCTAGCGAGTCGCACGAGATGTCGTCGGTCAGTCCGAGCGCCTCGATCGCCTGGAGCTGCGCTCCCGCGTAGGCGTCGTAGACTTCCGCCAGCCCGATATCGCCGGGTTCCAATCCCGCGGATTCGCAGGCTTTTCGCATCGCCGCTGATTTCGCCCGGAACTGCCCGGGCGAGTTCCGGGCGCCCAGGCGCGGCTTGTCGGAGGCTGCGCCGATTCCGCGTATGCGCGGCGCGCTTCGTCGGCTGCCCGGAACGAAATCATTGGCCGAAAGGACGATTGCCGCGGCGCCGTCGCTTAGCGGCGAGCAATGCAATCTCCGATAGGGCGCCGCGATTACAGGCGAATCGAAAATCTCGTCCTCGCTGTGGCGACGCCCCAAATGTGCGCCGGGGTTGCCGAGCGCGTTCGCGCGGTTTTGAATCGTAACTTTCGCCAAATGCCCTTCGTCCAGCCCATGCGCCTGCATGAAGAACCGGGCCGAAAGCGCATAGAGCGCCGTCGCGCTCGCTCCCGTCATGCCGTCGGTCCAGGCATCGAACGAATAGCCGTAAAGTTCTTTGACAGTGGCGGCCGGTAATTGCGAAGCCGAAGGATCGAAGCCGACGACGGCGGCATGCCTGGCTTGACCGGATTTAACGGCGTTGGCTGCGGCGTGCACGGCGAGCTGGCCCGACGCGCCGCCTCCTTCGACGCGAAAGGTCGCCGCGCCTGCAAGGCCAAGATCGCCGGCGATAACGGAGGCCGGATTTAATTGCAGCGTAAAGAAGTCGCTCTCGGAGGAGCAGGCCAGAAGATCGATATCGGCCCGTTCAAGGCCGCTCATCGAAAGCGCGGACTCGAAGGCTTCCGCCGCCCAGTCGCGAAAGGACGTCCCGTCGATTCTGCGGCCGAATTCGGTAATGGCCGCGCCGACAACCGATACCATGCAACGCTTCTCCGAATTTGCCCCTCCGTCGCGTCGAAGCTATGCTCCGAAGGCGGATTCGTAAATGCCGATATTCCGCCGGTGCCGCGCGCCGCTGGATGCCGCCCGCCCGCAAGGGAGAATGGCGGAGCGGTCGGAGAAATTCGCGAGCATGTCCGATGGCTGCAGCTGAAAATCTCCGGTTTAGGCTCGAAGCGCCGCCGTCCGCGCGGCGGCGGGCATTCAAGCCGGATTCGCCCGCCGGATCCAGGGGAGGCATGAGAATTCCAATGGCCTTCGCGAGCCCGCTGCAGCTTTCCGTTGCCGGATCCCTGATGTTTTCGGCGGGCGGCCTGTATGGATGGAGCGCGGTCATTCCCGCGATCCAGAGCGCGTTCCATTCATCCGCCGAACAGGCGGGGATGGTATTTTCCTTCGCGATCGTTGCTTTTTCGGCTTCCGTCTTTGCGGTGCCGCGAACGGGCGGGAGGCTGGCGGGCATGCGGGGCGGCGGCTTCATCGGCGCCGCGGGCGCCTTATTTCTGGCGATTTCAGTATATTCGACGAGCTATCCGATGTTTCTGGCGGCTTTCGGAGTGGGATTCGGCGCCGCGAGCGGAGGCATCTACATAGTCGCGCTCGACGTCGCGGGCCGCGCGCGAACGCCGTGGCTCATGGTGCCGGTCATGATTGCCGCTTTCGGGCTCGGCGGCGCGGTCTTCGGACCTCTAATGCGTTTGCTTGTCGAGGCCGGCGCCGGACTGGCGTCTCTAGCGGCGATCGCGGCGCCTCTGCTGCTGGCTTCGGTCGTCGCCTTGGGGGCCGGCGGCGCGGCGACCGCCGAAATCGAAGAATTAGGCGATGCCGCTGCGGGCGGTTTTGCCGGGAACCGGCTTCGCATCGCGCTTGTCTGGCTGATTTTCTGCCTCGGGTCGATGGCGGGACTCATGGTCCTGGGGCTCGCTTCCAGCATTGTCGAAACAAAGGGAGCTCCCGTACTGCTCTCAAGCGCAATTTTGACGGGGATAGCGATCGGGAATACGGCAGGACGGCTTGCAGTAGGCGCCCTGGTGCGGCTCGTGCTTCCGCGGAGCATAATCGCCGTCGCGACGGCGATCATCGCCATCGGAATCGTCATTGCCTGGCAATCGCCGAATCCAATGCTCGTGGGCGGCGGTCTGGTCGTGATTGCAGCCGGCTACGGCCTCGTCGCCTCCGGCATCCCCACATTGACAGGGGCGATGTTCGGAGCCGAGCGCTTGGGGCGCGTGTTTTCCGTAGTATTCTCGGCATGGGGCGTCGCCGGGCTGACGGCGCCGTGGCTTGCCGGCCGGCTGTTCGATCGGCAAGGCGACTACGGCTGGGCATTCCTGCTCGCGATGTCGGCTACGGTTTCGGCGCTTCTGCTCTCGCTTGCCTTTGCAAAGCAGTTGGCGGGTTCTCGCGACTTCCGCTGAAATATGACTTGCGAACCAGGGGCTGGATGTTCGGCTCGGATAAGGCGCAGCGCATTGTTATACCAATGCAAGTAATTGCTGACTCGCGAACATTATAAGAACTATTTTTGTGAACATCGACATTTAGACGTGGCGGCGACATGCGGGGTGCAGTCGGTGCCGCCGTCCGCATCATAGGGCGGCGAGCCCGGCATGGCGCCGATGTGCGCCATCGAGATGACGACGTTTCTTTCCTTGAGGAAGTCGAATACCGCGCTGCGTCCTTCTCCTTGAGATCGCTTGTTCAGTTTGCAATGAGGATTTCGACGCCGGCTGCGTCGAGCACGACTTGAAGGTCCGGCCCCGGCGCGTCGTCCGAAACGACAAGATCGACCTCGCGAAGCTCGCAGACTCGCGCCACCGACATGCGGCCGAACTTCGAGCTGTCGATCAACACGACCGTTTTCTGCGATCCCTCGATCAGGGCGCGTTTGATTTCAGTATCCTCCAGGGAATAGTCGTAGAATCCGGATTCCGACACGCCGGAGACACCGACAAAGGCAATGTCGAAATGAAGCTGGGCGAAATGCTTGACCGCCAGCGGTCCGACGACCGATGGTTCGGACCCGTGTATCTGCCCGCCGGGCACATACACGCTGGGCCGCTCTTCGCTGAGGTAGGAGGCGATACGGAGACTGTTGGTGTAGACGCTAAGCGTCATTCCGGACAGGACGGCCGCCAGTTCGAATGTTGTCGAGCCGATATCCAGTGCGATAGCCTGGCCGGCGCTAACCAGGCCGGCCGCCGCCCTGGCGATCGCGATCTTCGCCTCGCGGTCCCGGCCGGTGCGCGCGCCGATGTGCGGCTCCACCAGATCTACCGCGGTTGCTCGTTTGCTGCGGTTCCGGCTGACAGCGCCGCCGTGCGTGCGCTCGATCTGGCCCAGCTTGGCCAAGCGGTCCAGATCGCGGCGCACGGTCATATCCGAGACGCCGCATTCGGCCGCCAAGTCCGGAACCGATACGATTCCGGTCTTGTCCAGCGCCTCCAAGACGAGCTCCCGCCGCTGGATCGGCTGAAGCTTGGTGCCTGTTTTCATTCTACGCCTCCGTGTGCGTACCTGTATCTTTATGTGCGAAAATATGTGCAATAATCGAAGGAATCAACCCAATGCGAGCAGGAAAATCAAATTAAGGGCTTGTCCTCTTGCCACAGGCTGATCCACATCTTGTGTCGGAGGGGTTGACCTGCCGCTGTGTTCGTCTTGTGTTCACGTCATGCCCAGCCGGTACAGGAATGACCGCCCGATGTCGCTCCGGCAGTTCGGGAAGCTCTTTGCGGACGAGGAGGCCAGCGCCCGCCATCTCGTGAAGCCTGGTTGGGGCGACGGCTTCGTCCGCCCCGCCTGCGGCGGGACGAAAGGCCGGGAGCTCAAGGGGGACCGGTGCCGCCGGGAATGCGCGGATGCGCCGCCGCTGCAGGTCAACTTCCGCAACGCCCTCTGGGAGGTCGGCCGGCAGGTCGTGACCATGTTCCTGATGCAGCGGAACTTCCTGGTCGCGGGCCTGGCGCACATCGTCGCCGGAATATCCCGGAGCATGCGGCGCGAGCGGCCGGGCCGCTCGCGCCCGCGCAAATCCATGAAGCCGAGATCGAAACGGACGAATAGAACACGTGCCCGAACCGGCGCTCCCGAAACCAGCCCCTGGCTCCGGCCGTCAACCCGGAACAGGGGCCTTTCTTATCCGAATAGCTTGATTCCTTAACCGAAGGCCATTGGGTGACCGCGGGCACGGTGATGCACCGCACCCATTTTCCGCTAAAGAGAAGATTCTCGCCGCCCATATCTTGGCCACGCATTGCAACCGGATCTCGGCGTTCCGGCTCTGGCGCAGCCGGGCAGCGGAAGCTGCAAACCGGCCTAGCTGCTTCTCCGGAAGCTGCGTCGGGCGATGGTCGGTCCGGACCGGAGTGTCCTCCGGGAGACCGTGGAGGTCGATGAGGTGTCGATGCCATTCCGAGAGGGAGGTGGAGCGGAAGGCCGTTCGAAAAAGGGCCGCAGCGCGGAGGGAAAGATGCTCCTGGCCGGCGCCGCCATGCTTGCCGGGGATGGAAAGCGCCGCCGCATCCGGTTGAAGGAGATAGACGATTACAGTGCCGACTCGCTCCATGGCTTCATCGCCGACATCGTTGAGCCCGGGGCACAGGTCGTCACCGATGGCTGGAGTGGATTCCCCGGTCTGCCCGGGAGTCCCGCACGAGGCTAGGTTGATCGGTGACCAGCAGGTGCACAAGGTCCTGGATCGGGCCCGTCGGGTGTACTCAAAGCTGAAGCGACGGGCCATGGGCGTACATCGCGGTCTGCGCAGGAAGCACTTCCGGAAATATCTGGACGAGTTCGTGTTCCGCTGGAGCCGGAGGCGACACGGGGCGGCCTCCTTCGACAGGCTCCCGGGTATCGGCCGCGGGTTGAGGCCTGTCACCCATCGCGACCCTGTCGAGGGACGCGCCTGAAGCGCCAGCTATTCACGCCCTCCCTCCGTTTTACCCCCTGCCGCCCCCGGCACGGCCTTGGCGCCGAATCCGGTCAGACTGGCGCAAGGCTGCCGACACGACATCCTGTGGCACCGTCATCAAGGGAAAAAGATTATTGAGAATTATTTGTCATTTAATGTTGTTTTGTGTTTATTGATGTGCTAATAGTGTGCGAAATCGAATGTCGCAGAGTATGAAGAGCACGATATGCGGAAAGCGAACAGGGTGATACTCGTCACGGGGTCTGGCAGCGGTATCGGACTTGCCAGCGCTCGCGCCTTTCTCGAAATAGGCGACCGAATCATCGTCTCCGACACAACACTGGACAAGGCGGAAGCAGCCGCTCATGCACTTGGGGGCGATGCGTTCCCGGTGGCCATGGATGTCACGGACGAAAGCTCGGTAGAGCAAGGCTTCGCCTTGGCTCTTGCCGAGGCGGCGCGGATCGACGTTCTGCATGCAAATGCCGGGGTGTCCAGCATGAAGCGGGCCGTCAATCTGGAACTCGCAGACTGGGACTTCAACTTCGATGTCAACGCCAAGGGAGTGTTTCTAACCAACCGTGCGGCGGTGCGGCAGTTTCTGGAACAGGGCGATGGCGGTGTCATCGTGAACACGGCCTCGCTTGCGGCAAAGGTCGGCGCGCCTCTGCTGGCACACTATTCCGCGAGCAAGTTCGCCGTACTGGGCTGGACCCAGGCTCTCGCGCGCGAACACGGGCGAGATGGCATTCGTGTTAACGCCGTCTGCCCGGGATTCGTCGCAACGCCGATGCTGGAACGCGAGATCGCCTGGGAGGCGGAGTTGACCGGAATGACGCCGGACGGGGTTCGGGCCTCCTACGTGGCCCAGACCCCTCTCGGGCGGCTGACAACACCAGAGGACGTCGCGGACGTGGTGACGTTTCTGGCGTCGGATCGGGCCCGGTTCATGACCGGCCAGGGCGTGAATGTCACGGGGGGCGTCTATATGGGATGAGTTGCCGGGGCTCGATTTACGACCCGAAACCCCGGCGAGTCCACAATCGCAAAATCATGAACCTGAAAGGAGATAATCATGAAATTGACGTATTTGGCAATACTACTTGCCGGCACGATGGTGGCCACGCCGCTGGCGGTGTTGGCTGAGTCCGGGCTGGAACCGACGGGCGACGAGACGATATTCTTCCGCGGTTGGCCCTACAAGCCGGACGTCGTCGACGACAATGTCAACCGGTACAACGCCTCCGTCGACGGAAATGTCGATTATCAGACCGTCACGCATGGCGACTATCCGGCGCTCATGGAAAAGTCGCTGATCGCCGGTGAAAATCTCGACATCATCTACGGCAACCCGCCGACAGCTGTGCGGTTTTACGAGGCCGGCTGGATCGCACCTGCCGACAACGTTCCGAACATCGATGCGATCCGCGACGACATGTACGACAATGCCAGCTATGCTTTCAGCTATGACGGCAAGCTGCTGGGGCTGTCCTACTTCCTTGCGGTTCGCGGCATGGTGCTGGTCAACACCGACCGACAGGTGGAACTTGGCCTGCAAGACGCCCAACCGACGAACTGGGATGCGTTCTACGACCAGTTGCTCGAGTTGAACGCGCAGGGCGTCAAGAACGTCTACATGCCGCATTGGTTCAACGAGTTCTACGGCATTTCCTGGGCCTATATCTGGGAAGTGTTGAATCGCGGCGGCTCGCAGATTGACCCGGAGACGCTGGCCCCGGCCCTGACAGTCGAAGGCCCTGCGGGCGAGACGCTGCGCGACTGGAAAGCCATCTACAATGCCGACATGGTCAACGAGGAAGTGCTGTCGTTCAACGAGGCCGCGATCGTCGATGCGTTCGGCTCGGGCCGGTTTCTCTACTCGACGCAGGCCTCCTACAACCTCGCGGTGTTCAACGATCCTGCGCAGTCGCAGGTTGCCGGCAAGACCAGCTTCCTTGGATTCGAGGGCGCAGGATGGGGACTGCTGGACTCGGCCATGTATCTGCGCACTTCACGCGATCGCTCGGACGCTCTTGACGAAGATACCCGCCGGTTCCAGAGCTGGTACGGCTATCGCGACCACGAGGGCAACGTCGCCGTCGGCCAACGCTGGGCCAACAACTCCATGCTTTTTTCGGCCTACAAGTCGGTCATGGAAAGCGACGAAAGCAAGGCCGCGTTCCGTCAGGGCCTGGCAAGCGACGAGGACTATGATCGCCTGCTGACGCTCTACGCAAATGCACCGCATCCGCATATGTGGAAAGTGGTCTGGGCCGAGGAGTACAACGCGTTCCTGCGCCAGCGTTTGGGCCGGTTTCTGATCAACGATGAGCCCGTAGAAAAGGTCATCGCAGATCTGAACGCCGAAATCGAGAAGCTGAACAAAAAGCACGGTTTGAACTGAGGCCGATCAAATGCTTGCCACGCGGACCGTTTCTGCGTGGCAAGCCGGGCCGAGGCAAGAATTCAGAACGAGGCAAAGTTGGCGCTGAAACGCATAGAGCTTTCCAACCGGCAATTCGCCATGCTTCTGGCGTTGCCGGTGATCCTGTTTCTGGTCATGGTCATGGCCTATCCGATGGGCTATGCAATCTGGCTTTCTATGCAGGAGGTTAGCTTTTTCGGAGGGTTCCGAACAAGTTTTGTCGGCATCGAGAATTACCGCGAAGCGCTATATTCGGACAATTTCTGGTGGTCGGTTCGGGTGACGGTGCAGTTCGTCTCGGTTTCGGTAGTTCTGGCAATGCTGATCGGGCTGGGGTTGGCTTTGCTGATGCACCGTGTGCGGCGTGGCCGGGCTCTTCTGGGCACGATCATTATCCTGCCCTGGTCGATGTCTCTCTACGGCGCCGGGGTCATGTGGCAATACCTTGCGCGCGGCCAGAGCGGGGTGGCCTCGTCGCTGATCAACCGGATGCTCGGGCGCACCACGCCGGACACTGCGGTCGAATATTCGCTTATTTCCAGCGAACAGATCGTCAACCTGCTTGCGCTCGGCAACGCCTGGAACCTGGCGCCGCTGGTGGCATTCTTCCTGCTGGCCAATCTGAAGACGATCCCCGAGCGGCTCTATGACTTGGCGCGGGTGGACCGTCTGAACATTTGGCAGCGATTCCTGAACGTTACGCTGCCGCCACTGCAATACACGCTCTTCGTGTTCACGACGATTACGCTGATCCTGTCGATGAAGCTGCTCGATTTCATCTTCGTGATGAGCGCAGGCGGGCCCGGCGACGCCTCGGCCACGCTCACCTTCCGCCTGTTCGACCTGGCCTTCCGCCAGTCGAACTACGGGCTAAGCGCGGCGATATCCTTCTACCTGTTGTTCTTGATCATCGGGTCGGCGCTGGCTCTGTTCTTCTTCTGGGGCCGCCGTCTGGAGGATACGTGATGAGACGGACTTCTCTCTCTCTTGGACTAGCGGCGCTGGTCGCCGTGATCTGGACACTGCTGCCGATCTACTGGATCCTGAAGACCGCCTTCATCGCACCCGTGGATGCCGTGGCCTTCCCGGCACCGCTCTGGCCCTCCAATCCGCACTTCGCTGCGGTCCACAACATATTCGGCTTCGGCTACACCGACGCCGACGGGCGCGAGTTTCTTCCCGCCGGCCAGTCCAAGCAGGTCATCAACGGGTTGAAGAACAGCGTGATCGTCGCGTTCTTCGTGACTATCATCACACTCTTGATCATCGTGCCTTTGTCCTATGCCTTCGCCCGGTTCGAGTTCCGCGGCAAGACGGCGCTTCTGATGGCCATCCTGTTTTCGGTCGCGGTGCCGCCGGTTAGCACGTTGATACCGTTCTATATCCTGTTCGTAAAACTCGGACTGACGGGGACTGCGCTCGGACTGATCATCATCAACCTGACGATCACCGTGCCCTTCGTCACTTGGATGCTGATCGGCTATTTCCGCAACCTGCCGGCGGTCGAACCGCTGGCCCGCGTCGACGGCTTTTCGCGGCTCTCGACGCTGATTTTCATCGTGATCCCGATGGCTCGAAGCGGCATCGCGGTGGCGGCGATCGTGTCTTTCCTATTCGCTTGGAATGAGTTTGTTTTCGCCACTCAGCTGGTCAACGGCACACCCGCCGCGACGCTGCCGACGGCCGTTTCCGGGTTCCTGTTCCTGCAGCCACAGCCGGGGCTGCTGTCCGCGTCGCTCTGGATTTCCATCATCCCAGCTGCGCTGGTCGCGTTCTTCCTGCAGCGTCACATCGCCGAGATGAACCTCGTCGAGCCGGTGAAGTAACCCAAGGGATAAAAACTGCATGTCAGGCATCGAAATCACCAATTTGCGAAAGTCTTTCGGGAACGTTAAGGCCATCGAGGAAATGACGCTGACCATCCCCAACGGGGTGTTCTGCGTCATTCTCGGGCCCTCGGGCTGCGGCAAATCCACGATGCTGAACTGCGTCGCGGGGCTGGAAGACGTCACGTCGGGCACGATCAAGATCGGCGGGCGCGATGTCACCAACCTGCCGCCGCACGCGCGCGACATTGCCATGGTGTTCCAGTCGTCGCTGCTCTACCCGCATCTGACCGCGCTGCAGAATGTCAGGATGAGCCTCAAGAACTCCGATACCGGCGCCGTCGAGGCGAAGCGGCGGATCGATCATGCGGTCGGCATCCTCGAGATCGCCTCGGTTCTCGACAAGAAACCGGGCGCCATGTCGGGCGGTCAGCGCCAGCGGGTCGCGATGGCCAAGGCCATCGTGCGCAATCCCACTGCATTCCTGATGGACGAGCCGCTGGCAGCGCTCGATGCCGCGCTGCGCCAGTCGCTGCGGCCGGAGCTTGCGGCGCTGCAAAGGCAGCTTGGCACCACCACGATCTTCGTCACCCACGATCAGGTCGAGGCCATGACACTAGGCGATTTGATCGTGGTGATGAACGATGGGCGGGTCGAGCAGATCGGAACCCCGGACGAAATCTACAACAACCCGGCCACGAAATTCGTGGCCGCCTTCATCGGATCGCCGCCGATGAATTTCTTCGAGGGGCAGGTCGAAGACCTCAACAACGGGCCCGCCCTGAGAACGCAGTACGGACCCATTGCGATTCCACGCCATCTGTTCGACCGAATGGGAGGACGCGCGCATAGCTTGGGCGTACGCCCGCAGCATATCGACATCAACCGGACGAAAACCGACGGGTCGATCCCCGGCACGGTCTTTGCCATCGAGAACCTCGGCAAGGAATCCGTGATTATCCTGCACGACACGGCGGGCCATGACTACCGGGTTCTGGTCGGCCCGGATCACGGCTATTCGGTGGGAGAGTCGACCTACATGTGTCCGGATCTCAGCCAGGCGCACTTGTTCTAGGGCTTGTTGACAATCGGGTTTCGAATCAGGCCGGCTAATGCCATTTTCCTCGCAACGCAGGTATGTGGACGCCCCCTACGATGCAAGCAGGATTCTGACCAACTCGGACTGCGGTCAAGGCACTGTCGTATGTCCGGCCTCTCGATGCAGCATTCATTCGCCGGGGGCCCCATATGGTGTTCGTGGATCGGATCCAAATCTCTGCAGCGGGCTCGAAGCTCTGCGTGGGATACTGATTTTTCCAACCCCGTCTTCAATGACCTTTTGCCCCTATGTTGTCTTTCGTCCGGGCCGCGCTTCAACCTGGGATATCCGCATAGCGCGCTCTTGAGCGCCGGTTCCGCAGAGCCCAGGTATTCCGTCTCCGGGAAGTTCTCCTCTCCCGGTAGCAGTTCCTTTCCTCTCCACGCAGTCACGCTGCCGCGGCCATCGCCGCCGCAGCGCTTCGATGGGTCGGGCAGCGATCCGGAAAGCACCGGATCCGGTTACGACGCGCTTTTGAGTTCCCGATGTTCAGATGTCGAAGGATAGCTCGTCCGCGAATCTCCTCAGCACGTTTTCGGTGATCTGCGAGACGTTGTTATCCCCGCCGTTCCAAAGCAGCGAGCCGCACCAGGAGATCGAGCCGGTCGAGAACACGGCGCCGCCTGACGGCGTCTCGTAAAACGCCAGATCTGCATGGACCCTGTCGTTCTGGTCGCCGCCGAGATTGGGCGGGACGACACCGAATTCCTCGTTTGCCAGCATCACCTGCTGGGTGTGGTTCTCTGAGGTGGCCAACCGCAGGATGTTCGGGGGCGAGCCGAGCTCGGCCGTGATGCAGTCGAGTTCCAGCCCGGCCGCCCCGCCGCCGATCAGGCCGAAATCGCCGATGATCTCGTCGTCGACGCCCTCGAAAATGAAGGCCGCCCGAGGGTTTTTGGAGTCCGGCGCACGGCGGTAATAGGAGCATTTGTCGAAGCCCTGCGCTATGAACCCGAGCCCGCAGATCTCGTTCGGGGCATGACCGCGGCGGCGGTAGAGCCCGCTCTGCTCACCAGTAAAGGAGTGGTAGTACTCGCCGGGTTCGGCCATCCAAGTGCGGATGCCGTCCTCGGCGCGGCGCACCTCCATCAGTCCAGGCATCTCGTCGCTGAACGCCACGTGCCAGTAGAACCCGTTCGCGCCCAGATACATCAGCCGCCCTCCGTGATCGATCCACGACCGCAGCCCGTCCCACATGGCAGTGGAATAGTATTCCGGGTGGGTGCCGGTCAGGACGACCCGGTAATCCTCCAGCAGATGCGCTCCCTCGTGGTGCAGATCCTCGTCGGTGATCACGTCGTGGTCGAAGCCCTTGGCCTCAAGCCAGGCCAGAAGATGAGTGTCAGCATTGTACTGCCAGAGCGCCGAACCGTGCCCGCCGAGCCAGCTGTGATATTGCGAGGTAAAATTCAGCACCGGCCGGAGCCGCGAAGAATAGCACACGCCCGAGCCGTCCAAGTGTTTGTCGTAAAGCGAACCGCCGATCTCAGGGTGCTCGTACATGTACATGTCCGCATGGCCAAACTCCAAGAGCCGCCCGATAACGCGCTCGGCCTCGCGGGCAGTGATGTGCTCGCCGTGGTTGGCATAGGCGATGTAGCTGGCCGTAGGCGCGAGAAAGGCGATGCGGTCGCGCTTGCCGGGTACGCCCGCGGGCCGGGGCGGTGGGCGGATAAAGAATGGCATGTAGTAGTCACGGGTTTCCTCACGCGTGCTCTTGCCGCATTTTATCCGCACCGCGTAGGCGCCGGAGCGGAAGTTCCCGGGGATGGTCAGGGCGAAGGACGGAGTCCAGTTCGCGTCGTAGAGGTCGTCGTGGTGGAAATGCACCGCACCGTATTGGTCGGGCCGCTCGGTCCAGCGGTGGAACGCACCGGTCCAGTTCCAGCCCTTCATAGCGCGCGTAGGGGCGTTCAGGAGCGTCCCGTGGTTGTCGTGGCCGGAGATGTCAATAGCGGAGACTCCCGACTGAGCTTGCGCGAAATCCCAGTGGGCCAGCGGCACGGCGCCCGGCGTTGCGCCGGACAGAAGCCGGTCATGCACCGTCTGCGGGTGCAGGCCGGCCAGCAGCGCCGGGCCGTCGATCTTGCCATCGAAGTGGGCGCCGACCGAGCCGTCGGCGCCGGGGCACCCCGCAATCGTGATGCCCGCGGTGTCGGGCGGCCGCATCGGGGGGAGGGTTGCCGAAGACCGCCCCCTGTCACGGATCAACGCATAAACCCGAAGCGGGCATTGCGTAAGCTCCCCGGCGCCGGTATCAGCATCGAAAGTGAAATGCACCGCGTACCACTGACGCTCGATCATCGGTGCATCCGACAAGTCGAAACTGCCGCTCGCCGCTTCCAGCGTCAGGATTCCGCCCTTGCGCATCAGAAGCCGCAGGCGATCACCTTCGGCGGTGCCCCAGCAAAAGATAGTCTGATCGTCGCGGGCGATCAACGTCGGCCAGATCATCGCGACGAAGGTCAGCTGCCGCGCCCGGGCCAGCCCTTTGACCATGGCGGCCATGTAAGAGCCCGCGTTCGTCACCTGTCGCGCGCCGTCATAGACGCCGTCGATCGCGCTCGGGATGCTCTCGAACTTCAAGCCCGGCCCGTCGGGGTTGCAGTCGCCGCAGATTACCCGGACGAGGCTGGCTTCATAGCTCTGATTTTCCTCTGCGGAGACGTGGAACGTGACACTCTCCCCCGGCGCGGCGGAGTAGCGATCGGGGTAGCCAAGCAGTTTCAGCACTCGCCGTCCTCCAGGAGCGGCATGTCGCGCGGCGTGCTGATGGCGTGGCCGGTATGGGTGCGCCAGCGGGCGCAGAACACAGCCCATTCGGCATCTTCGCGAGAGGTGAAGATCTCTCCTTCCAAGTGCAACACGATGGGCTCGTCACGGTCGGGCGGCATCGTGCCCAGGATCCATTCCCTAAAAGGCACCAGTGTGGTCAGCACCGTCTGGTAGCCGGAGGGGTCGTAGCGCATCAAGTTCAGCACCCGCATCAGGTTCGGGCTGTGGTGGCCCACTGGCGTCTTGCGGAACTCTTCGGCGAGTGGCAGGTCCTTGACCGGGTCGATCTTATACATCCAAAGCGGGCTCCCGCGTCACAAGCTCCATGACCTCGTCCAGCTCGCTGACAGCGGCGTCGGCAGGCAGGTGCGGATTGCGGTAGCCGACCGTACAAATTCCGGCGGCACGGGCGCTGAGAATGCCGGTAAGGCTGTCCTCGATGGCCAGTGCGCGGTCTGGTGCCAGGTCCAGCCGGACGAGCGCGGCCCGGTAGAGCTCGGGGTGCGGCTTGCCTTGCGCCACGTCGTCGAGGCTGAGACAGAATTCCAAGCATTCGGCGGCGCCCAGCCGGTTGATGTTGGTGTCGACTACCAAGCGATTGGAATTCGACACCGCCGCCTGTCGGACCCCTCGCGAGTGCAGTGCTCGGATAACGCGCGCGGCCCCCGGCATCGGGGCAAGCGTCTCGGCCCCCGCCACGTAGTGCGCTTTGATCCGATCTATCCAGCGCGCCATGGTCAGCTGCGCAGAATAGCGCGGGCCTAAAGCTTGCCAGACGCCCGGAAGATTGACACCGACAAACGCGCCGTCGGGCAGGTCGGATATGTCTACGCCGTGCTCGGCGCAGACCGCGAGGAGGGCCCGCATGTGCAGCGGCTCGCTGTCCACCAGCGTGCCGTCCACATCCCAGAGGACAGCTTCGATGGTCATGGCGTTTGCCGCCCTGACGCGGCGAGCCTCTCATAGGCGTCGCGAAACCGCCGGTAGCCCCGGTCGTAGAGCGAGGCAAACTCGCCCCGCGGCTCGACACGGTCGCCATAGGCGACATAGTTGTCGACGCCGTTCCAGTCCTGCGACAGGCCGCTGCCGATCATCGCCATCATGGCGGCGCCGAGGCAGGAACCGGGATGGCCTTCGAGCAGCTGCACTGGGCTTTGGAGCACGTCGGCGCAAATCTGCATCCAGATCCGCGATTTCGACCCGCCGTCCGATGCCAGGTAACGCGTTGTCGGATGCCCCAAGTCACCCAGTACCTCGATATGGTGGCGGAAGGCATAGGCGAAGCCTTCCAGCAGGGCCCGCCACATGTGGCGCAGGTCGTGGTTGAGGCTGAGCCCATGGATGATGGCGCGCGCCTGCGGATCGTGGATCGGGGTCTTTTCGCCTAGGAAATACGGGATGATTTGCACGCCGTCGGCGCCGGGCGCGGTCTCGGCTGCGATCCGGTCGAGATGCTGATGCAGCGTCAGCCCGGCGGCACAGGCGGCGTGGCGCTCTCCCTGTGCGAAATTCTCGACGAACCAGTTCAGCGCCGTGCCGCCCGATGCCATGCAACCGTTGGGCATGTAGAGGCCGGGTATCAGGTGATAGTCAAGAAACATGCGAGGGTCGGGGCAGGCCGCTTGCGTGGCGATCAGGATGTCCGCCGAGCCGCCGAATTTCAGCAACACATCGCCCGGCCGGTTGATCCCGGCGGCAAAGCCCGAGGCGATGTGATCGGCCGCGCCGCCGACGACAGGCGTGGCCTGAGCAAGTCCGGTGGCAGCGGACGCTTCCGCGGTGACCGCGCCCAAAACGGTGTGGGACGCGATTTTCGGCGGCACCGTTTCCGGGGCGATATGGCCCAGCCGGATCAGGTCCTCCGACAGATTGCCGCTCGCCAGATCGACGAAACCCGCCTCCAGCGCCCAGTTCCGCTCGACCGCCTTGCGGCCTGTCAGTTTCCAGTTAACAAAGTCGTAAGAGCCGAAGACGGTGCCGATCCGCGCGAACACATCCGGCTCGTGACGCTCGATCCAGCGCAGTTTCGGGGCGATAAGCTGCTGGTTTATTCCGTTCCCTGCTTGCCGGGTGAACGCATCCTGATCCAACTCCTTTGCTAGCTCTTCGACCTCGGCGCCGCAACGCCCGTCGCTTTGCTGGATCGACGGGCGCAAAAGCGCGTCATCGCGGTCCAGGATCACAAGCGCCGGCAACATGCCGGTTACGCCGACGCCCTTGATTTCGGCAGCGGATATGCCTGCCTGACCCATCAACTCCGGTACAAGGTCAACGACATTCCGCCACCAATCCTCGGGGTCCTCCTCGGCCCAGCCGGGCTCGGGCGCGGAAAGGGCAACAGGGCGCATGGCCTTCGCCAGCGCCCTGTCGGGCAGGGCGATGAGAATCCCGATTGTGGAGGTGGTTCCGATATCCAGGCCGAGGACGCAATCCATGTCTTATCCAAGCCCGTTCACCACGTCCATGAACCGCTTGACACGGTCGCCATCGACTTGGTTCCAGGTGTCGCCGTCGAACTTGAAATGGGTGCCGACGATGCAACCCGAGGCCACCGACATGATGTCGCCCACGTTGTCGATGTTGACGCCGGTGTTGGCAAAGACCGGCACCGCGCCGTCGACGGCCTCGGCCACACTGCGCAGGTCAGCGGCGTCGGTAGGCTGGCCGGTGATCGGGCCGGAAACCAGGATGGCATCTGCCAGAGAGGAAAAGACCGCGCTTTTGGCCCGCAGCCCGATTTCGCGCCGGTCCAGCGAATGGGCGAATTCGGCGTTGATGTTAAAGAACAGTTTCAAGTCGCCGCGGTCGAGATTGCGCCGCATCCGCGAGGGCCTGGCGCAGTTGGGCGCCCAAATACCCATGTCCGAGGCGAAGACGCCGGTGAAGATCTCGCGCACGAAGGATGCGCCGGTGGCTGCGCCGATCGCGACTGATGCGGTCGGGTCCCACAGATAGTTCACACCGAAAGGCACTGTCAGCACCTGCTTCGCGGCCGTCACGATTGCGGTCATCGCGGCGATGCTCTCGGGCGTCGCCTCGAGCAGATAAGGCCTGTCATTCTCGTTGCCGAACATGATCGCATCGACGCCGCCCGCCTGAAGCTTTTCAATGTCGCTGATCACGTCGTTGACCAGCTTGTCCATGCCGCCGTCCGCATCATAGAGCGGCGAGCCCGGCATGGCGCCGATGTGCGCCATCGAGATGACGATGTTTCTTTCCTTGAGGAAGTCGAATACCACGCTGTGTCCTTCTTCTTGAGACCGCTTGTTCAGTTTGCAATCAGGATTTCGACGCCGGCTGCGTCGAGCACGACTTGAAGGTCCGGCCCCGGCGCGTCGTCCGAGACGACAAGATCGACCTCGCGAAGCTCGCAGACTCGCGCCACCGACATGCGGCCGAACTTCGAGCTGTCGATCAACACGACCGTTTTCTGCGATCTCTCGATCAGGGCGCGTTTGATTTCAGTATCCTCCAGGGAATAGTCGTAGAATCCGGATTCCGACACGCCGGAGACACCGACAAAGGCAATGTCGAAATGAAGCTGGTCGAAATGCTTGACCGCCAGCGGTCCGACGACCGATGGTTCGGACCCGTGTATCTGCCCGCCGGGCACATGCACGCTGGGCCGCTCTTCGCTGAGGTAGGAGGCGATACGGAGACTGTTGGTGTAAACGCTAAGCGTCATGCCGGACAGCACGGCCGCCAGTTCGAATGTTGTCGAGCCGATATCCAGTGCGATCGCCTGGCCGGCGCTGACCAGGCCGGCCGCCGCCCTGGCGATCGCGATCTTCGCCTCGCGATCCCGGCCGGTGCGCGCGCCGATGTGCGGCTCCACCAGATCCACCGCGGCTGCACTTTTCTTGCGGTTCCGGCTGACAGCGCCGCCGTGCGCGCGCTCGATCTGGCCCAGCTTGGCCAAGCGGTCCAGATCGCGGAGCGCGGTCATATCCGAGATGCCGCTTTCGACCGCCAAGTTCGGAACCGATACGATTCCGGTCTTGTCCAGCGCCTTCAAGACGAGCTCCCGCCGCTGGATCGCCTGAAGCTTGGCACCTGTTTTCATTCTACGTCTCCGTGTGCGTATATGTATCTTTATGTGCGTCTTTATGTGCGAAAATCGAAAGAATCAACCCATTCGAGCAAGAAAATTAGATTTTTGTCGTAAAATAGTTCTTTGTGTTCATTAATGTGCTATTAGTGTGCGAAATCGAATGTCGCAGAGTATGAAGATCAAGATATGCGGAAAGCGAACAGGGTGATACTCGTCACGGGGTCTGGTAGCGGTATCGGACTTGCCGGCGCTCGCGCCTTTCTCGAAATAGGCGACCGAATCATCGTCTCCGACACAAGGCTAAACAAGGCGGAAGCAGCCGCTCATGCGCTTGGGGGCGATGCGTTCTCACTGGCCATGGACATCACGGACGAAAGCTCGGAAGAGCAAGGCTTCGCCCTGGCTCGTGCCGAGGCGGGGCGGATCGACGTTCTGCATGCAAATGCTGGGAGTCCAGCATGAAGCGGGCCGTCAATCTGGAACTCGCAGACCGGGACTTCAACTTCGATGTCAATGCCAAGGGAGTGATTCTAACCGACCGTGCGGCGGTTCGGTAGTTTCTGGAACAGGGCGATGGCGGTGTCATCGTGAACACGGCCTCGCTTGCGGCAAAGGTCGGCGCGCCTCGGCCCACAAGTGCCCGGCCGATTTGAGATCGTCGAGACGGGCCGCACCGGCACCGCCGGCTTGGCGGTCCCAGGAGGCGATTGCCGTCCGGCCAGCCAGTTGATCGCCCGCATCGGGCTGCAGCCGAGGGCATGAATGACCAGATCGACGGCCCTGCCACCGCCGCACCCGGCGATGTGGTCGTAGTATTTCGGCTCGTTGATGCTGATCACCGAACCGTCCCGCCGCCAGCGGCAGCGGTCGGTCCTGTCCTGCTCGTATCCCAGTAGCGGCGCCACCTCGGTCAGCGGCCTGGACCTCACCTCGTCAGCCAGCCGCCGAAATCCGTGATCCGACTTCCCTTCCATCTGCCCTTCTCCCGAAAACGCCGCCCGCCGGGCGGGCAACCAGGAAAAGGCTACCGGGAAGGACAGATGGCACAAGGCGGGTCAATTTTGGAAGCCGCTTGGCACGTGTTGAGACTAGCCCGGTTGGCCGGGCCGTTTCAGGTACGATTCGCCCTTTTTTTAATCAGGCTTTGAATGCTGCCGATTCGCATTCCATTCGCCGCATTTTTGATTCCGGCTGCCTGCGTGCCATTCTCGCGGCGCTTCGCCGCCCGTGACCATTTCAGGTCGGACCGCTTTGGCGAGAAACTTCCGCTGCGTTTTCGGCATCGGGAACGCCGTCGGCGCATGGCGCGAACCGAGCTGCCGCAATGGCCTGCGCGATATGGACCGACGGGTTCCGGCTCGGGCTTCATGTAGATTTCGCCGTCCGGACGTATCGGCGCCGCCGGTTTGCTTCGTTGCGATTCGAGTCGTGCCAAGACAAATGCAATTGGCCGCGCTTTGCGGACATCCTTCGGGCGCCGCCGGGAAAACAGCAGGATCGCCGAGGCGAAGAGGCAAAAGGCGAAAGGCGGGCAGGACACCCGGCACCGAGCGAATGCCGATGTAAATCTATGCGGACCGCGCGCCGCTCGCTCAGAATTGATTCGTCCGGGGTGTCGCCGATCCCATTTTTTCGCCGACGCGACCGGAAAAGGCGAGGATTCATGCAAATATTTCGCGTGCGACGGGCAATCTTTCATTGCAGCGAAAAATTTTTGGTATTATCGAAGTGCATTCGTATGCATCGCTGAACGGGAGAGCGGATGCTATGGCCGAAATCCAGTTGAAAAAAGTGTCCAAGCGCTGGGGCGGATTCACCGGCGTAGAGAATTTCAACCTGACGGTCGCCGATCGCGAATTCCTCGTGCTGCTCGGGCCCTCCGGCTGCGGCAAGACGACGACCATGAGAATGATAGCCGGCCTCGAGGACGTAACGGACGGCGAAATCCGCATAGGCGGGAAGGTCGTCAACGATCTGGACCCCAAGGACAGAGATGTCGCGATGGTCTTCCAGTCCTACGGCCTCTACCCGAATATGAACGTTTACGAGAATATCCGGTTTCCCCTCAAAGTGCGCAAAGTCGACCCGTCGACCCATCGCGAAAGAGTGGAACGCGCGGCGAGCATGGTGGAGCTGACGGAATTCATGCACCGGAGACCGGCGGAGCTTTCCGGCGGCCAACGCCAAAGAGTCGCGCTGGCGCGCGCGATCGTTCGCGAGCCCAACGTTTTCCTCATGGACGAGCCGCTTTCGAATCTCGATGCCAAGCTGCGCGTCTCGACGCGCGCTCAGATCAAGAATTTGAGCCACGAACTCAAGGTCACGACTATCTATGTTACGCACGATCAGATCGAGGCGATGACGCTGGCGGACAGGGTCGTGGTCATGAACAGGGGCGTCGTGCAGCAAGTCGGCTCTCCCGCGGACATTTACGATCGGCCCGCGAATTCGTTCGTGGCAGGCTTTATCGGATCGCCGGCCATGAATCTGGTGGAAGGCGGCGTTTCGAACGGCGTGTTCGAAGCGGAACGCATCCGAGTCGAGGGACTCAAGGTCGGAGATGGACCGGCAACTCTGGGCTTTCGGGCGGAGGACGCCTCGATCCTAAGCGACGGAAGCGGCGAAATCTCCGCTCCGGTGTTTACAATGGAGCTGCTGGGCGACGCGACGATGCTGACGGTGCGCGCAGGGGGCGCGCTTGTCGCCGTCAAGGCGGCCAAGGACTACCGGGCGGAAATCGGAGACAATGTCAATATCCGCGTGCCCGTTGAAATTTGCCACATATTCGATCGGAGTACGGGCGAGGCAATCGAAGTCGGATAGCTTCCGGCCTCGTTTCGAACCCGCCGCAAGCAGGGTCAAGACTTAAGTTTCAAGTGCAACCAAACTAGGAGAACAGAATGGCACTATCAAAATTTGCGGTCGCGACGGCCGCCGCGCTCATGGCAACCGGAGCCTGGGCCGAATGCGCTTTTGAAAATCCGGTTCCGGTTAAAGCGCTTACGGCGGGATTCGCCGCCTGGAAGGTCGTTACGGCTTCTATGGCCGAATGCGGGAATTTCGAAGCCGAGCTCGATCAGGATTTCCGGCTCAAGCAGCCCGCCGCCTTTGAAGCGAATCCGTCGCTCTACCACATTGGCGGAGTTTCGAACTCTCCATTTGTTCCGCTCTACGACCAGGGCACGATTCGTCCGCTCGACGATCTGGTCGAGAAGTTCGGTCAGGATATTTCTCCGATTCAACTGATAAAGCTGGACGGCAATGTCTGGGCCATCGCCATGATGGTGAATGCGCAGCATCTGATGTACCGATCCGACATCCTCGACGAACTGGGCATAGACGTGCCCGCGACATACGAGGAGGTTCTTGACGCTGCCGCCAAAATCAAGGCGGCGGGCGTCGTCGAATACCCGATGGGCGGAACCTATAAGAGCGGCTGGAACCTAGGCATGGAATTCATAAACCTGTACTTGGGCATGGGCGGCGAATTCTTCGGCGAAAGCTTCGCTCCCGCCGTCAACAACGACACCGGAATCGCGACGCTCGAAACCATGAAGCGAATAACCGAGTATCTCGACCCCGAATACCTAGTGTCCGATTCGACCTATGTTCAGCAGCAGTTCCAGCAGGGCAAGATTGCACTCGCAAATCTCTGGCAGTCTCGCGCAGCGGCAATGGACAATCCCCAGGAAAGCCAGGTTGTCGGCAAGGTCGGCATGGCGTCGGCGCCCATGGGTTCGGTGCGGCCGTCATCGACGCTTTGGTGGGACGGCATTGTCATAGCCAAAAACATAACCGACGAAGAAGCCGAGGCGGCTTTCCAGGTCGCGCTTGAGGGAATGGATTCCGAAACCATAACCGCCAACAACGACACCGCGGTTTGGCTCGTTGACGGATTCGTTCCGGGCGCCGCTGCTCAAGGCGCTATTGCCACGGCGGAAAACGGCGCGGCTCCGTTTCCTGCAAGCAAGGCGATGGGACTTATGCATACGGCTTTGGGCAACATAGTGTCAGACTATCTGACCGGCGCGACGAGTGCCGAGGAAGCGCTCGCGAAAGTCGAGGCGGCGTATACGACATCGGCGAAGGACGCCGGCCTGCTATAGTAGCGGGCGAGGGGCGCTTCGCGGCGCCCCTTTAATTTAACGACGCGGGACCGTCATGGAATATTTCGCGCCGCATCCTGATTATTCGGCGGGCTGCGAGGGAAGGCACGAATGAAGTTCCGAACCTTTGCGGCATTCGTAGGCCCGTCCGTGGCCCTGATGATACTCTTCATCGCGATGCCGCTCGCAAGCGTATTCGTGCAAAGCTTTCAGGTAACCCGGGTTATTTACGAGGAAATCGAAGTCGAAAGCTGCACGCCCGGCTTCGTGGCGCAGACTTGCGTAACTGAAACCAGATTGCAGCCGGTAGTCGACGACCAGGGCGACATGGTCGTCGAAACGGAATTCGTAGGATTCGGCAGCTACATAAACGTGCTGGAGCCGGACCGGCTCGCGGAAGCTTTAGGCGAGGCGAGCTGGAGCAGGCTCATGGGAATAGACTTCTGGAAGGCTTTGCGGTTCACGCTTACGTTCACGCTCGTTACGCTTCCGCTCGTTCTGGGTACAGGCCTGGCCATTGCGCTAGCCGTTAACAGCGTCGCCAGATCTATTCGCGGCCAAGTAATTTTCGTTTCTCTGCTTCCATTCATCATCACGCCCGTTATCGGAGCGCTTTCAATTCGCTGGCTATTTATTGGAGACGGCATTCTGACCGCGCTACTTGAATGGGCCTTGGATCGCGACATCGCAATGTTCGCCCAGGCATGGACGATCGAGCTGATGATGCTGATCTATCGAGTCTGGCATGTCGCGCCATTTGCCTTCGTCGTGTTTTACGCGGGACTTCAAACCGTCAACAGCGATACCCTCGAAAGCGCCGTCGTCGACGGCGCCAGCCGATTCGAGCGGCTGCGCTACGTCATTGTTCCGCATTTGATGCCATTAATTGTTTTCGTGGCTCTAATTCACCTGATGGACGCCTACCGGGTGTTCGAGGAGATCGTCGGATTCTCGTCGCAGGCGCACGTGATCTCCCTTCAGTGGCTTACCTACGACCTTCTGACTCCGGACCAGTCCGGCAGCCGCTCGATCAGCCGGGCCTCGGCGAGCGCGATGCTTACGATGGTCGGGATCGTCATTCTGCTCGTTCCGCTTCTCCGCAAGACTTGGCGCGACCATAGGCTGGGGCGGATATAGCGTTGGCGCAGGCGATGGCGATGAGACTCCCGATCGGCCTGCGAATAGGGTCGTCCGCGTTCCTGGCCGCCTGGTGCTTCATCGCCGCGTTCCCGATATTCTGGATTGCGGTCATGAGCTTCAAGGAGCCGGTTGATTCATTCGCAAGCAATCCCCTGCATGTCGTATTCGGTCCATCCACGCTAGAGTCCGGCAAAGGGCTTTCGATTCTCGACATCGTCGTCGGCATCGCGGCTCTCTACGCGATCTTCAAATTCTCCACATCCCGGCTGCCGGCGCTGGTCGACCGGTATTCGCCGTTCGGACTCCGCGTCGCCGGGTGGGCGGTCGCAGCAGCGGCCGTAGGATTAATTTCGGTCGTCGCTCTGTTCGGCGTGCTTCCGCCGGTTCTTTCCGCCGTCGAAGGCGTTCTCGGACCGCTTGGCCGGCCCGTTATCGGCTTGACTGCGGAGCATTACGAAGCCGTTTGGGTCAAGCATGAATTCTACAGGAATTTCCTGAATTCCATTTACGTTACGTCCGGCGTCGTCGTCGTGTCGCTTACGGTGGGCACGCTGGCCGGATACGGGCTGGCTCGCTCGGGCTCGAATCTGGCGTTCTGGATACTGGTCGTCGCCCTGGTGTTCCGGGCGCTGCCGCACTCCGTGCTGGTTGCTGGATATTTGCCTTTTTTTATCGGCTCCGCTGAAATTCTGGAGCCATTGCTTGGAGAATCGGCGCCGACGCTTTACGGGCAGCCTCTCGCGGTTATCGCGGTACTGGTTTCCATCAATCAGCCATTTACAATTTGGATGCTTCGTTCGTTTTTCCAGAACATTCCCGCCGAGCTCGACGAAGCTGCGCGAGTCGACGGCTGCACGCATTTCCAGGCGTTTCGCTGGGTCATCATGCCGGTAATGTGGCCCGGCGTAATAACGACAGGCCTGTTCAGCTTTCTGCTCGCCTACAACGATTTCCTGGTTACCTCGCTACTGCTCGATGCTTCGAACCAAACGATGGTTCCCGCGATCGCAGGATTTTTCAATCGCGAGACTACGACGACGGACCAGGTCGAAGCCGTGGCGGCGGCCGTGTCCATTACCGCGCCGCTTTTTCTGCTGGTCATGGTTTTCCAGAGGCAGATCGTGAGCGGTCTCACTGCGGGCGCGGTCAAGGGGTAATCCGTGAAGACCAGCGCCAAATTAAGAATGTCGGACGCGGCGGCGTATTCGCGAAGGGCTTGCCGCGTCCCGCCGGCCAGCCGCGGCGCGTGACAATGTCGGCGCAGTGGCATGGTCCGAGGCAGGCCGCGCTGAGCGCGGATACGGATATGGCGCGCACCGGCCAGACCCGCGGCGTGATCGAAAGGATGGTCGACGGGCTCAACGACCATCGAATCGACGATATCGGCGAATTTTTCCACGTCGATTTCCGCTGGATGGGCAATTTCGGATGCGGTACGAAACACGGTCTCCGCGAATTTCAGGACAATTGGCAGCGTCCGTTCCAGGCCGCGTTTTCGAACAAGGTCTGCATCGACGAGGCGCGCCTGTTCATGGGCGAATGGGCGGCGGCGTTCGGACGCCAGGAGGCCATTCATTCCGGCGAATTCTTCGGCATCCCGCCGACGGGAAGAAAGGTCGAGATACGCTACATGGATTTTTGGAAAGTCGTCGACGGAAAAATCGTCGACAACTGGGTCATGGTGGACTTTCCCCACGTGCTGGCGCAACTGGGCCGCGACGTATTCGACGGAATGGGGTGGGAATCGTTCGACAGGGGCGATATGCGGGCGCCGAGACCGGCGAGCGAAACAGGAGCGTGCGAATGACGGTGGAGTATTTGAAGCGCGGGAAGTCCGACTCGGAAAAAGCCGCGGGCGACGAGCGAATTCGAGGCATTGTCGAATCGGCCCTCGCCGATATCGAGAACCGGGGCGGCGAGGCCGTGCGGGAGCTTTCGGAAAAATTCGACGGCTACGCTCCCGCCAGGTTCCGCCTGTCGGAATCCGAAATCGAGTCGCTTGTCGCCAAGGTCCCGACCTGCGACCTCGCCGACATCCGCTTCGCGCAGGAGCAGATACGCAATTTTGCGCGGGCGCAGCGGAATTCGATGCTCGATATCGAGATCGAAACGATGCCGGGCGTCATTCTCGGCCATAGGAACATCCCGGTCCAGTCGGTCGGCTGCTACATTCCGGGCGGCAAGTTCCCGCTCATCGCTTCGGCGCACATGTCGACGGTCACCGCCAGCGTCGCCGAAGTTCCGAGAATCGCCGCCTGCACGCCGCCCGTTAACGGCGAGCCGGTTCCGTCGGTCGTCGCCTCGATGCATCTGGGCGGGGCCCATGAAATCTATCTGCTCGGCGGCATCCAGGCCGTTGGCGCCATGGCGCTGGGAAGCGATGAAATCGAGCCCGTGGACATGCTTGTCGGCCCTGGAAACGCGTTCGTGGCGGAGGCCAAGCGGCAGCTGTTCGGGCGGGTCGGCATCGATTTGTTCGCGGGCCCCACGGAGACAATGGTCGTGGCCGACGAGACCGTGGATGCCGAAATGTGCGCCACCGATCTCGTAGGGCAGGCCGAGCACGGCTTCGATTCGCCGGCTGTGCTGGTGACCAACAGCAGAAAGCTCGCGACGGAAACCCTGGACGAAATCGAACGAATTCTAAAAATAATTCCGACCGCGAATACGGCCGCGAAAAGCTGGGAGGATTACGGTCAAGTCGTGCTCTGCGATACGTACGAAGAAATGCTGGAGGTCGCGAACGAAATCGCGTCCGAGCATGTTCAGGTCATGACCGACAGGGACGACTGGTTTCTGGACCGCATGACCAGCTACGGCGCCTTGTTTCTCGGGCCGCGGACCAACGTTTCCTACGGCGACAAGGTGATAGGAACCAACCATACGCTCCCGACTCGGCGCGCGGGCCGGTATACCGGCGGCCTCTGGGTCGGGAAATTCCTGAAGACCCATACCTACCAGAAGGTTACGACCGACGAAGCCGCCGTTCGAATAGGCGAATACTGTTCGCGCCTTTGCAAGCTCGAAGGATTCGCCGGCCACGGCGAGCAGGCGAATCTTCGCCTGCGGCGCTACGGAGGCATGAACATTCCCTTTGCGGGCAGCGCTCCCTATCCCCAGGGGGTGAAATGAAGATTCCGCGCGCGCCGTCTTTTCGCATCGACGGGCGCAGGGCGCTCGTCGCCGGCGGCACCGGCGGCATCGGCATCGCCTGCGCCGCCGCGCTGGCGGAGAACGGAGCCTCGGTTGTCATCGCGTCCCGGCGCGAAGCCGCGGTCGAATCCGCGGTCGACGCTCTTCGCGGCCATGGCTACGACGCCGAGGGAGCCGCATTCGACGCCGCCGACGAGGATGCCGTCGCCGCCGCCGCGCGAAGCCTCGGGCCATTCGATATTCTTGTGAATTCAGCTGGAATCAACCGTCCGAATTCGGCGTTCGACACGCGGCTGGAGGATTTCGACCGGATCATGGAGGCGAATGCCCGCGGGGCGTTCATCCTGGCGCGCACGGCGGCTCGCGGCATGCGAGAGAGGGGCGGAGGCTCGATAATTCAGATTTCCAGCCAGATGGGGCTCGTCGGGGGCCGGGACCGTTCGGCCTACTGCGCCTCCAAGCATGCGGTTGAAGGCATGACGAAAGCCATGGCGATCGAATGGGGGCCATTCGGCATCAGGGTCAATTCGATCTGCCCGACCTTCATTCGCACCGAATTGACGGAGGCGACATTCAGAGATCCCGAGCGAGTCGCCTGGATTGAATCCAAAATCGCGCTGGATAGGGTCGGCGTGCCGGAAGACGTCATGGGCGCGGTGCAGTTCCTGGCTTCGGACGCGTCGGCCATGGTCACGGGAGCGCACATCGCGGTCGACGGCGGATGGACGGCGGAATGAAGCACCAGGGTTCGAATTCCCTGCGCGGACCGCCTCGGAGCGGGCCGTACGGCGGCGCCGCGCGCGGCCCCGGCCCGGCGGCCTCCGGCAGGGTCACGTCGCACGACGTGGCGAGGCTTGCCGGCGTCAGCCAGTCGGCCGTTAGCCGAGCGTTCTCGCCGGGCGCGTCGGTGTCGCCGAAAACGCTGGAAAAAATCAAGCGGGTGGCGGAATCGCTGAACTACCGCCCGAACGTGATCGCGCGGTCCCTCATTACCGGCCGGTCGCGCGTCATCGGGCTGGTCGTGGCCTATCTGGGAAACTCGTTCTACTCTGAGGCGCTCGAAAACCTTTCGCAGGTTCTGCAGAAAAAAGGCTACCACGTACTTATTTTCATGGCCTACAATACCGACGAAGAGCTGGACCGCGTGGTCCACGACCTCCTCGACCACCAGGTCGACGGAATTATCGCCGCGTCCGTTTCGCTTTCGAATTCGCTGTCCGAGCGGTGCGGCGCGGCCGGAATTCCTCTGGTGCTGTTCAATCGCCATCAGGGCGAGCATGGCCCCACGGCGGTCACGTCGGACAACTACGACGGGGCGAAGCAGGTCGCGCGGTTCATGGCGCGGGCCGGCTGCAGGAAGATCGCGCATATCGCCGGCTGGAGCGAATCCTCCACGGGATGCGAGCGGGAAGCCGGGTTCCGAGACGGCCTGGCGGAACTCGGCATTGAATTGAAGGGCTGCATCGACGGCGCCTGGAACAGGCGGATCGCCGCCGAGGCGGCGAGGTCGCTTTTTTCGGATCCCGGCGACCGTCCGGACGGGGTGTTCGTCGGCAACGATCACATGGCCTTCGCGGTCATGGACGTTCTGCGGTACGAGCTCGGCCTTCGAATTCCCGAAGACGTTTCCGTCGTCGGCTTCGACGACGCGCCGCAAGCGGCATGGAAATCCTACGACCTCACGACATTTCGCCAGCCGATCGGAGCCATGGTCGACCTCGCGGTCGAGGCTCTGCTGGAAAGAATAGACAACAACGCTTTGGAGAAAAGGCATTTCGCGATTCCGGGGCGCCTGGTCGTGCGGAATTCCGCGAAGTCGCCGGGGAGCCCTGCAAATGAGTAAGTCGACGCCTCGCTACGCCGACTTCTGCGGCTACATTCTCGGCATTACGGAGGAAATCTGGGAACTGCGCAGGATCGACAGCCTGAGGGGCTACTACGCGGACGGGATTCTCGTTCGCTCGCCTTCGGGAATCGTCGTCGGCAACGAGGCGGTTATCGCTTCGACGCGGGAGACCTTGGCCGAGCTTCCGGACCGGCAGCTTCTGGGAGAAGACGTTATTTGGGCTCGGACGGGAGACGACAGCTGGCTGTCGTCGCACAGGCTCCTGTCCACGGCGACGCATCTCGGACACGGCCGCTTCGGCGCCGCCACCGGAAAGCGGCTCGTCTACAGGACCATCGCCGATTGCCACGCGCGCGCGTGCCCGGATTGCGGATGGGTGATCGACGACGAATGGCTGGTTCGCGATGTCGGCGCGATGGTCCGCCAGCTGGGATGCGATCCGAAATCCTATGCGGAGACGTGCATTGAAAGGGAAGGCGGGCCGGAAGCCTGTTCGCGCCCCTACCGTCCCGGCGGAGACGAGGGTCCGTATCGCGGACGCGGCGGCAATAGCGAGATCGGAAGTCGGTACGCCGAAACCCTTGCGAGAATCATGCGCGCGGACGCGGCCGCAATCTCCGCGGAGTACGACCGCGCCTGCCATCTGGAGCTTCCGGGAGGAGTAGCGGCCCATGGCCGGCCCGCCGCCGACATGTTCTGGCTGGGCCTTCGATCATCGTTCCCTTCGGCGGAGTTCGAGATCGAGCATGCAACCGGGCTGAATGAAGCGGGCATGCCGCCGCGCGCGGCGGTTCGCTGGAGCCTCGCGGGCGGGCACGACGGCTACGGCATGTTCGGCAATCCGTCGGGCGCCGACGTCTACGTCATGGGCGCGTCGCACGCGGAATACGGACCGCGCGGAATTCGCAGGGAATACGTGGTCGTGGATGAAACCGCGATTTGGAAGCAGATCCTGATTCACGCTGGCTAAGCCTGCGCCCGGAGCCGGAACGGCCGGCAGGCGCGGAAACGATACAAGGGGATTACATGGAAAATCAAGTCAGGGCGCCTCGGATAGTTCGCCACGGGGAACTGATCCCCTGCCGAACGGCGTTTATCGACGCTCATACGCCCGGATCCGACCTGAAGGAAAATTTCACGATCATCGGCGGCGGGGTTTCGGAAAGCCCCGATCAGCACGTGCATATCAAGGAAACCCCGGGATTCAATATCGGCGCCGCCGGCCAGCCGCCCAAATGCCGCAATTCTCTGCATTCCCATCGCACGGCGGAGACATTTTTCGTTTTGACGGGCAGGTGGCGGTTCTTCTGGGGGCGCCGGGGAGACGCGGGGGAGGTCGTTCTGGAGCAGGGCGACATATTCAACATTCCGACCGGCATATTCCGGGGATTCGAGAATATCGGCCGGGAGCACGGAATGATCATGGCGATACTGGGCGGCGACGATGCCGGAGGCGGCGTCGTCTGGGCGCCTCAGGTAGTCGAGGACGCGAAGGAGCACGGGCTGGTGCTGGCCGAAACGGGACGGCTCTACGATACCAACAAGGGGGAATTCCTTCCGGACGGCGTGCGTCCGATGCCGCTTCTCACCGACGGCGAACTAGACGGGTATCCGGAACCCGGCGCGCATGAAGTCGTTCCGCATTACGTCGCTCGCAAGTGGGACATGGTTGCGCTTTCGGACGGGTGCCCGGCGGAGGTCATCGGCGAAAGCGCCATGATCGTCGACCGCCCCGGTTTCGAAGTCGATTTCGTCTCGCGCAAATCCCGGACGCGGGATCTCATGTACGATGTCGACCGCCACGAAGTGCTGATTTCTTCCGAAGGCTATTGGCGCCTTTCCTGGGACGGCGATTCGGAAGTGCTGGCTCCCGGGGATACGTGCCTCGTTGCGCCGGGAATGGAACGATGCGTCGAGCCGGCCGTATCCGGCGCGGCCGGGATGTTCAGAATTCGGGGCACGCCCGACCCGGCCGGACCGACCTGGCGGCCTTGAGTTCTCGAAACCGGCGGAGCAGCGCGCAGGCGGTCGCGGAAAGGGAGCGTCGAAGGAAGAATAGGAAAGCATAAATGGCATTCAAGACAACTCACGTAGGAAGCCTGCCTCGAAGCAAGGAGGTTTCCGAATTTCTTTTCGCGAAAGAGCGGGGCGAGGAATTCGAGCAGGCCGAATTCGACCGGGCGATGGCGAATGCTTGCTCCGAGACCGTGCGGCTGCAGGTCGAAGCCGGGATAGATATCGTTTCCGACGGCGAGACTTCGAAGATTTCCTATGCGACCTACGTGAAGGATCGCTACACCGGCTTCGCCGGCGATACGCCGCGCAGCCCCCCGGCCGATCTCATGCGATTTCCCGGCTTCATGGCGCGTCTTGCCAAAGCGGGCGGGACGCCTCAATTTTCCCGGCCCAAATGCGTTGGCGAAATCAAGAGGAAGCCGGGAAATGAACTTGAAAAGGACATCGAGAATCTGAAGTCCGGCATGGCCGCGCACGGCGCATCCGAAGGATTCATGAACGCGGCGTCGCCGGGCGTGATCAGCTTGTTTCTTCCAAACGACTACTGGCCGAACAGGGAGGTGTACATCGGCGCCCTGGCCGAGGCCATGCGCGACGAATATCGACTTATCGTCGACAGCGGCCTGCTGCTGCAAATCGATTGTCCCGATCTCGGCCTTTCCAGGCACGTCATGTTCACCGATTTGAGCGACGATGAATTCGTCTCCGTCGCGGAAGCCAATGTTGAAGCGCTCAACGCCGCGCTCGAGGGCATAGATCCCGAGAGGGTTCGCGTCCATATTTGCTGGGGGAATTACGAGGGGCCGCACGTATGCGACATATCCATGGACAAGGTCCTTTCGACTCTCATGAAAGTCCGAGCCAAATACGTGCTGTTTGAATCTTCCAATCCGCGCCATTCCCACGAATGGACGGTGTTCGAGGAGCGAAGATCGGAAATTCCGGACGACAAGGTTCTAATCCCCGGCGTCATCGACACGACGACGAATTTCGTCGAGCATCCCGAACTGGTCGCGCAGCGCATCAAGCGGTTCGCTCGGATTGCCGGGCCGGATCGAATCATCGCCGGAACCGACTGCGGATTTGGAACCTTCGCCGGATTCGGCGCCGTCGAGCCCGGCATCGCCTACGCCAAGCTCGAATCGCTCGCCGAAGGAGCGCGACTGGCGTCGTGACCGAGCCGCTTGTCCTGATTCCCGGCCATATGTGCGACGCGCGCATATTCCTGCCGCAAATCGCTGCGCTATCGGGGCGCGCCTCGGTCGTCGCCGCTTCCATATCGAGCGGGGAGACGATTCAGGAAATCGCTCGCCGGGTCGTGCGGGACGCGCCCCGCGAGTTTTCGCTCGCGGGCCTATCCATGGGCGGAATCGTGGCGATGGAAATTCTGCGCACTTCGCCGGAGCGCGTAGTCCGCGTAGCTCTGCTCGACACCAACTGCCGCAGCGAAACCGCCTTAAGCGCGGAAATTCGCGAGCAGCGCATTCGAAGGGTCGAAAGCGGAAGGCTGGCGGAGGTTGTAAGGGATGAAATGAAGCCCGCCTATTTGGCGGCGGGCCCTGCTCGCGACAGGGTTCTCGACACGGTGATGGACATGGCGATCAGCCTTGGACCGGATGTGTTCGCGCGCCAGTCGAGAGCACTGCTGAGCCGGATGGACTATTCCGAATCCCTGGCCTTGACGCGGGTTCCGTCGATTGTCATATGCGGTGCGGAAGACAGATTATGCCCGGTGGCGCGGCACAGGGAAATCGCCGAGATCATCCCCGGCGCCAAGCTGGAAGTCGTGGACGGCGCGGGGCACCTGCCTACATTGGAGAAGCCGGAGCAAGTCTGCAAGTTGCTTGCCGAATGGATGGGCATGTAAATGGAAAAAGACCTATTTGAAACGCTGCGCGAAATCGATACGCCTACCGTCTGCAACGCAATTGAAGTGGCGCTGGGAGCGCGCGGGCACTACTTCTATTCGCGCGGGCCGGTCGCGACCACCGGATTCGGCGGCAAGCCGATCGTCGGGCGCGCGCTGACAGCGAAAATTCGCGCCTCGGAACCATTCGAGGGCAGCGCGGACCAGGCCAGAGGCCGGCGCATGGCCTACTACAAGTACATGGCCGAAGGCGTGCGTCCCGGAATCGCGGTATTGGAGGATCTCGACAAGCCGAACATTTGCGGCGCGTACTGGGGCGAGGTCAACGCGACGGTCCACAAGGCCTTTGGAATCGCAGGGGTCGTAACGGACGGCCTGGTCCGCGACCTAGGCGAATTGCCCGACGGATTTCCAATCGTCGCGGCTGAAATCGGCGTCAGCCACGCATTCGTTCACGTCGTGGAAATTGATACTCCGGTGTCGGTATTCGGCATGGAAGTCAATCCCGGCGATTTGATTCATGCGGACATTCACGGGGCGGTGGTCGTGCCTAGGGAGGCCGAGCCGAAGCTGGCCGCGGCCGTCGCGGAAATGATTGAAACCGAATCAATCGTTCTTGGGCCGGCTAGAAACGCCGACGGCTACGATTTCGAAACATTCCGAAAATCCTGGGAAGCGTTCGAGAACCGCCGAAAGTAGCATGAATTAGGACCGTTGAACGGCAAGCCGCTCGAGCGCTCCCGCGTCCGATGAATTCGGGAGCGCCGCCGGGAACTCCGCGCGGCGGTCTTCGACATGCGCGCTGCGGCGCGATTCGATCATAGCCCGCGAATCGCCGCCCAATCCCCCAAAGCCGTTTTGAATCCAGCGTCCGCGCCCGAAGGGCCATGCCGTGATTTCGCGCTCGCGGCGAATTCATGCGAGCGGTTGTTCCGTTGCGTGGGCTTCCGGCTGCGGGCCGAGCTTGTGACGGCAATTTCAGCTTGGCGGAAGAGCCGGGCGCGGTCGGCGGCGCCTTCCGTCAATGCCGCGGGCGGGCAAGTCGCTAGCCGATCATGATGGACGGCAGCCACAGCGTCAAAGATGGAAATAAAAGAAGGATTGCGACGCGAATCAATTCGACCCCGAAGAACGGCGCGACCCCTTTGAAGGTCTCGATCATGGGCGTGTCCTTCGCCAGCGCGGATATCACGAATACGTTCAGACCGACGGGCGGCGTGATGAGCCCGAGTTCGACGACTATCAGCGCCAGGATCCCGAACCAGATCTTCAGGTCTTCCGTGCCCATGCCGAAGCCCGAGCCTTCAGCCCCCTGGTATACGCCGCCGTTGATTTCCACGAGAACCGGCCAGAAGAAGGGGATGACCAGCAGAATCATCGAAAGGCTGTCCATCAGGCAGCCAAGTACGATTAGCGCCGCCAGGAGAACAATCATGACGAGGATCGGCGACATTCCGGTCTGTCCGATCCAGTCGGCTGTTGCCTGCGGCAGCCCGACCCTGGACAGAAAGATTTTCATTAGCTCGGCGCCGAGAAGGATCAAATAGATCATTCCGGTTGTCGAGGCCGTCTCCTTGAGAGCTTCCTTAAGGGCATTGAATGTGATCTCGCGTCGGACCGCGCCGTAGAGCCATACGAGGAAAACGCCCACCGCCGCGGCGGGCGTCGGATTGTAGAATCCCGCGAAAATTCCGCCCAGCACGAGTCCGAATATGATCAGCACCGGAATAACGCCGGTCGTCGCCGCGATGAATTCCTGTCGGTCCTTCGACCCGCCCTTCGGACCCGCGCCGGGAATGATCAGCACGTAGGCTGCGATGGTCAGCATGAAAAGGACGACCGCGAACAGCCCTGGAATGATCGCGGCGGTAAACATCGTAACGATATTGGCTTCGACGATGATCGCGTAAATTATTAGCACGACCGATGGCGGTATAAGTATCCCGAGCACGCCTCCGGCAGCCAGCGAACCTGTCGCCAGCGCTCCGGAGTAGTTGTATTTTTTCAATTCGGGCAGCGCGACGCGGCCCATCGTGCTCGCTGTCGCAAGCGAAGAGCCGCAGACCGAGCCGAATCCCGCGCATGCGGCGATCGCCGCCATCGCGGTGCCTCCCCGAAGCCAGCCGAGCCATGCGTTTGCGGCTCTGAATAACGCTTTCGAAAGGCCCGCCTTGGAAGCCAGCGAACCCATTAGAATGAACATTGGAACGACGGATAGGCTGTAGATCGAGAACTGGCCGTAGGCCAGCGTCTTTAGCTGGTTGAGCATCGGCGCGGGTCCGTTGACAATTGAGATGCCGATACCGCCTACCAGGATCATCGAATACGCGATCGGCATTCGAATTGCGATGAGCAGCACCAGAATCGCCAAACCGGCCATTCCGGTTGCAACTGGATCCATTACGCCTGTTTCCGTGAAATCAAATCAAGTCCGCATTCCCGAATGGAAATCGCGGCGGCGCCAATTAGAAGCGCGAGCGAAAGCAGCGCCGGCACATACGCAATCCAAATCGGAATCTGCAGAATCGCGGTCGTATAGCCGTATTCGTTCTGACTTAGCATGCCCGCATACATTCTCCACAACAGCAGAGTCGCGAAAACAATCGCGGCGAGCGACGCGAACGATCCGAAAATCGCGATCCATCGCCGCGACGCGCGAGCGGTAAAAATATCGGCTGTTACGTTGGAGCCGTGCAGCTGGCAATAGGGCAGGAATGCGAAGGCGGCGACCGCCACGCCCATCTCCGTCAATTCGAAATCGCCTGGAAAGGGCTTCCAGAAAATCCCTCCGACAACCGAAACAATATTAACGGCTACGACCGCCAGGAGCAGGAATCCGCCTGCAAGCGCCCAGCCGTCGATCGCCGCCTGCGCCGCCCCGGACCAGCCGGAGCGACGCTTCTCGTCGTTTTTTTCGATCGAATTCACTGCGCATTCTTTGCGATCAACTCGCGAGCCTTCGCGACAAGAGCCGCGCCGTCGATTCCTTTTTCTCCGACTTCGCCGATCCAGCGATCGACGACCGGTTCAAGCGTTTCCTTGAAAACCGCCGTTTCTTCCGGCGTCAGCACGATGTGCTGGTTTCCGGCCTTAACAGCGATCCCGATACCGAAATCGTCCGAAGTTCGCCAGATTTCGCCGACTTCTCCCCACCAGTCGCGGTCGGACGCGTCCTTGAAGGCTTGCTGAATGTCTTCGGGCAGATTATCCCACCGCGCCTTGTTCATGGACACTTGGAACGTCGTCGTGCCGAACCGCGCCATATCTGCGCCTTCGATCTGATATTGCGTTTGTTCCTGAATCTTGAGTGGAGGAATGATCTCCCAGGGGATGAACGCCCCGTCGACCGCGCCTTTCTGGAGCGCCTGAGGAAGGTCGGGTACAGGCATCGCAACCGGGTTCGCGCCGAGCGCTTCGATTATCCAGGCTCCCGTTCTCGTCGGAATCCTCATCTTCAGCCCGTCGAGATCGGAGGGCGAGCGCACTTCCATCGAACGCATATGAATCGCTTGGCCGGCATGCACGTGCAGGAACATGACCTCGACGCCGGCGTATTCCTGCTTAAGATCGCTTTCGAACATGTCGAAAAGCGTCAGGTTGGCGGCAACCGGGTCGTTCACGTAGACGAATGGCAATTCCAGAACTTCCGTTCTCGGAAACAAACCGGGAGTATAGCCGTTGACCGTCCAAACGATATCGACGACTCCGTCCCTTGCCTGGCTTATCAACTCGGGCGGGCGTCCTCCGAGTGTCATGGCGGGATAAATCTCGATCTTGATACGCCCTTCGGAGTTTTCCTCGACTCGCTTCGCCCAGGGCTCGAGCATCTGGGTATGAGCCGGCGCCTTGGCGCTAAGCAGGTGATGCAATTTAAACGTATATTCCTGCGCGGCAGAGGCTCCTGCAAAAGCCATCGATGCCGCGGCGAATACGGAAGCGGCCACGATTCGGTTTGCAACCATAGTTTCAATCTCCTTCCAATTCCGAAATTCAAAACTTACGCTCCAAGCGTTGAATGTTTTCCGAGAGCAAGTCAACTTGAAATTCGAGCGCGCGCCGGGCGACCGCGTTGTCGGCGCGAGCGGATTCGGCAGCGATGCGCGGCTAGGATGTTCATCCCGGCGCTACTAGCTGCCCCGTCTCGGGGGCTAACCGAGCATAACGCATTTTGACCGCTTCAGCGATCTTGCCGGCAAGCGCGAATTGAACGGCGACGAGAGGCATGTGCCCGCGTTGCGCCAGTGAACTCAGTCAACTTGAAGCCAGGCGCCGAATCGGGTTCGGAGGAATCCAGATTCCCAAATCTTGACCTTGGCCATCCCGATACTCCACTCTTCGGTAAATTTCGGGAAGCTGCAGGAGTACCTGTTCGGCGTGCTCGGAATCGATTTTGCGAAGACGGTTCAGGGCAATCGCTTTTGAAAATTCCCGTTTCCCATTCCTTGAGAATATTGAATTGCGCCCGAAAAATCAAAATCGGGGCAGTAGCGATGCAGGATTTTAGTCAGTCAATTTGAAGTGGTTGAGGATCCCCGGCGTGGAATGCCACGCGCCACGACCTCTGCCAGATGCTCATGATTGGGCTGCATTGCGTCATGTGCGGCGGACAGGGATGCGTCGATATGTCGCGTTCGGGCGGTCGAAAGAAAAATCTCCGCGGCAGGTCATGGAGCTCAGGCAAGCGATTGTTCGCTGCATGCCACAGAGCAGTATTGGTGCCCGCGACCGCTCGACTTTCTGTTTACGATTAGCCGACCGTATCGGCGGTAAAGAACTGGACCGGGTCCGTACGCGGGGCGCCGCCGGCTTCGAGCGGACGGTCGGCCTGTCCATCCTGGCGGCGAACCTGCACCGGAGCGGACTGATCGCGCAGAGGCGGGAGCGCAAGCGCCTCGGGCGCCTTCGCAAGCGCGGGCTCCGGCTCGCCGCCTGACCCGAAGCCTCCCCTGATCATGGCGGTGCCGACCCCGGAACAGCGACGGGGCGGCGGCCTATTGACCGGACCGCGGATTTCCGGCCCGCCAGGGCCGCGAAGCGGCGACAACCGCCGAAAATCGCCGAAAAAGCCGTCGAAGAAAATCCGACTGAATTAGTCAGGACTAATTTCGACGCCGGGGCGGCACGGAGCATCCATGCGTGGCTGGCAATGGACCCTGACGGGCGGCCGTTCGCCCAGGACGCGTTCCCGAGCCTCACCGCCGACGAGAGGGAATTCCTCCTGTCGGGCACAACGCCGTAAGAATGGGACAAGGCTTTCGGCGGCGGGAAAGAATAGCCGAACGGTTCAGGCGCCTCAGGAAAGTCTTGATCGACGCAATCTTCCGGCCTTGAAGAGCTCGACGCCCGATTCCTATTGATTCAGGCCGGCGTGCCGATATTGGTCAAGATTGAATTGAATTTCCTCGTCGAGATTCAGCGTAATCTTGTTCGCTCGATTGCAGTTCCAAGGTCAATTGGCGGATCCGCTCTCACGGCCGCCGCTGCGACATTCGAGATGACGAAGCTGGCCGCGCCGTAGCATAAGCGCGCCCTGAGCCGGCTCAACGGAATCGGAGCGAATCCCGCGGCGGACGAGGCGATGTAGGCGAATCTCTGCATTCCGATCGAGCGAAACTCCCTGAAAGGAAACGAAAAACTGCGGAAATCTCTCTGGAACTTCAGATTAACCGAGCGCGTACTGAATCTCTTTGGTTGCCGAAACCAGATCGCTCGCAATCTCGTCGATGGAAGTCTGGAATCCTATTAAGCCGAAATAAGGGATGGTAAGCGCCGCGACGGCTTGCCTAGACTTGGGATCAAGCACGGGCGCTGCGATATCCTGTATGCCGGCGATAACCAGACTGGGCAGTGTTACGAAAGACTGAGTCCTGCATTTTTCAAGCATTGCCTGGGTTATTGGGCGATCCACCCGGATTCCGCTTTGCTCGGCACTGCTTATCAAGGATTCCCGGCTGTCGATAGTCATATAGGCCATCAAGCATGTTCCGGATGCGGAATTTAGCAGCTGATGGCGATGGCCGATCTCGGCGGATACGCCGAATTGAATCGGGCTTTCCGATTTGGCGACGACAATCATTGAATTCGCGTTGGCTACAGACAGATAGCAGCAGTGGTTGGTCTTTCCCGAAAGCAGGCGCATCAATGGCGTGGCGACTTCCCAAATTCTCTTGAGGCGAGGATTCCGCAAGCCTACCTGAAACATCTTCTCGGTGAGGTAGTACTCGTCCGCATCCGTTCGGCTCAAATATCCGCTTTCTTCCAGCACGATGACCATGCGGAATATTTCGCTGCCCGATCTGTTAATTCCTTCGGCGATTTGGGAGAGAGCCTTGCCGGTGTCCTGCTGGGATAGGAACTCCAGAATCTCCAATCCCTTTTCCAGCGCGGGAGCCGAGTACTTCTGGAGTCTTGTTCGCCCTGCCGGCAAATTTCATTCCTCCCAAATCCGACAATTCGGCTTTTGCGTCGGCGATACAAGCGACCCGCCTATTCGGGGTCGGTCGATCAGGTCAAGCCAAAGCCGACGACTTGGCCAAACTCGTGTCAAATTCGACTCCGCCCGCACTAGCGCGCGGCAGCGGCTTTTCGGCACGGGCGGAGTCCGTTCTATTGGAACGCTACAATAGACCGTTTCTTCTCAGAATCTCTTCCGAATTTTCCGAAGTGATCGCAACCGTGCCCATGACGATGGCCCTTTCGACCTCCTCGCCTGAAAGATGCATCAAGGCTTGGCGCAGGCCCTCGGCTCCGGGCGTCGGATAAAGGAATGTTGCCGCAAGTTCGCCATTGTAAACCCAGGTCACTCCTTCGTCGGGCAATCCGTCTACGCCGATGAAGATTATGTCCTTTTCGCGACCGACGTCCTTAGCGGCGAGATAGGCGCCGTACGCCATCGGGTCATTGTGGCCGTAGACCATAGTTATGTCTTCGAAATTCCTAAGCGCCGTAGCCATGATCTCATAGCCCTTGTCCTGCTTCCAGTCGCCCGACTGCTTGTCCAGCAGAAATTCGACTCCGGATTCGCCGTCGAACGATTCATGAAAGCCGTTCGACCGGTCGTAGGCCGCCTGCGTGCCGAGGCCGCCCCAGATTTCGACAATGGTTCCCTTGGCGTTGCCCGCTCCTCCCAAAAGGTCTAGAGCGAACTTGCCGGCCTCTTGGCCGATAAGCTCGTTATCGCCGCCGACCCACTGGACGAATTTTTCGGTGTCGACATTCCTGTCAAGCACGAATACCGGGATGCCTGCGTCAGTAGCTTTCTCCACGACGCCGGTCAATCCCGCTGACTCCTTGGGAGATATCAGCAGGGCATCGATTTCCTGGCGAATGAAGTTCTCGACATCGGCGACCTGTTTCTCGGTCCGGTCGTTGGCATCGGCGATAATGAGTTCGACATTCTCGTGCAATGCGGCTTCCGCGCGGAGATCCTTGTTGAATTGGACTCTCCACGGTTCAACGGTGGTGACTTGGGAAAATCCGATGACGTACATTTTTTCATCGGCAAAGGTGACATTTCCCGTAAGCAGCGCTACTGTCGCGGCAACGGCGGAAAGGCCGGCCGCGCTTGGGAAAAGCGATCGGGTGTTCATCTGTAGACTCCTTCATTTATGGATGGCGGCCTTAACCGCCACGGCGATCTCTGGCTCCGTGAATGCTACTCACCGGGCCAGAGGTTTCCTCCCGGCGCAATCTAGAATGAATGGCCGAGAAAAACCTGTTCAGCTGACCTTCTTGGATGAGAACTGCGGAAACAATGATTATTCCCTTCAGAATCAGCTGCGTATTGCTGTCGATGTTGTTTAGTTGGAGAATATTGCTCAGAAATCCGAATATCAAAACGCCAACCATCGTGCCTATGATGCTGCCTTTGCCTCCCATCAAGCTGGTGCCTCCGATTACAACGGCAGCAATCGCATCGAGTTCCAGCCCCAGGCCGGCGTCGGGCTTGCCCTGCCGGAACTGCGCTACGTAAAGCACTCCCGCGAGAGCCGCTAGAAATCCGGATATCGCGTAGGTGACGATTTTCGTTCGATCGACATTGATGCCGGCGAATCGAGCCGCCTCTTCATTTCCGCCGATCGCGGTCAAGTAGTTTCCGTAGGTTGTGAATTTTGCGACGAAAAAGAAAACCGCAAGAATAGAAAGGAAGAAGAGGCCCGGAACAGGCACAATGCCCCACACGAGAGTTCTAAGGACTTCGAAATGCTCGGTGGCATTGGTGCCCGTGTAGACCGGATAGACGGCAGTATCCTGGCCTGCTATTACGCGCGCCAAGCCTAGTGCGCTGACCATCATCGCCAGCGTAACAATGAACGGCTGCAAGCGGCCGTAGACTACGAGAGCCCCGTTGATGGAGCCCATGACCGCGCCGATGCAGGGAACCGCGACCAAGACTGCAATAACGCCGAATTTTTCGGGGACCTGAAATGCCAGCCACCACATGACGATACCGGCGACGATCGCGGACGACAAGAGCGGAACTCGCGATCCGTGTCCGAAAATTGCGCGCCTGGAATGTACCCCGAACTTCCCGCCAGAATCGGATTTACGCAATTTGGACAAAAAATTGAATACGAACAGCGCGCTCAGAAATACAATCGCTCCGCTAGCCGGAACGCCGAAGTAGCTCGCGGCTGTCCAGCCGTCCTGGGTGAGCAACATGGCGCAGACCACGGTTCCGAGCGCAAGCATGGAGCCCACGGACAAATCGATCCCGGCAGTGAGAATAACGAGCGTCATGCCAACGGCCACGATTCCCGTCACCGAAACTTGTCGCAGGATGTCCGACAGGTTTCCGATTGAAAGGAAAATGTTGTTGCCTTTGGAGCTAAGCGGCGAAGTGAGCACTCCAACCAGGATCAGAATTCCCAGGCCCCAGAAAAGCTTCGTGCGAAGAAAAAACCAATTCAGGGAATTGGAGAATTTCTTCCTTTGCTTCGCGTCGACAATGGAAGATTGATCTCGTTCGTCGGCATATTTCGATTGGATCGACATTTGGGTCATCCGCATTAATAATGGAATTGCATCGCAAGGCGCTTGATGGCATCGATTTCGAATTGACTGCGCTTCAGCGCGCCGGTCACGCGTCCTTCGCATAGAACGACAATTCTGTCGCAAAGCGCGACCAATTCGGTCAATTCGGAACTTGCCATCAATATAGCCAGGCCGTTATCGGCGAGATCTTCAATCAACTGGTAGATTTCGTCCTTGGCGCCGACGTCGATTCCTCGGGTCGGTTCGTCGAGGAGCAATATGCCCGGTTTCGTCGCCAGCCATTTTCCCAGCACTACCTTCTGCTGATTGCCGCCGCTCAAAAGCCTGGCGACATGCTCGGGGCCTCGGCAGCTGATATTCAAATCTTCAATGGCCTTAAGCGCCGCCGTCAGCTTGCGAGTTGCGGACGGAATCCAGAATCTGCTCCATGCCGCGAGCGACGGAAGGGCGATGTTTTTTGAGATCGTGGCATCAAGAATCAGGCCTGTACTCTTTCTGTCCTCGGTGATCAGCGCGAGGCCGCGTTCTAGCGCATCATTCGGCGATTCAATCTTCGCCGGTTCGCCGTCGATCTTTATGACTCCTTCGAAATCGCCTGAACGGGTTCCGAAGACAGTTTCGAGAAGTTCGGTCCTCCCGGCTCCCAGCAACCCGGCCAATCCCAATATTTCCCCCGAATGAACTTCCAGCGATACATCGTCGAGGAGGCGCGGACCGCCGTTCGGGCACTCGAGCGTTAAGGCGTCGACACTAAGTCTCGGGGTTCCGACTACCGGTTTTCCGCGATCCAGGTCCAATGCCGGTATTTTCCGCCCGACCATCATCTCGACTACGTCGTCTGGCGTTACGCCGGTCGCTCGGACAGTGTCGATCACCGAACCGTCTCTCAATACGGTAATTTGGTCGGCGATCTCGAAAACTTCGTCCATGCGATGCGAAATATAGAGAATTGCGGCATCCTGAAGCGCCAGGTCCCGGATGACTTCCATGAGCACGTCGGCTTCAGTTTGGGACAATGCCGATGTTGGCTCGTCCATGATGAGTAGTCGCGCTTCCATGAGCAGCGCCCGTGCAATCTCGATAAGCTGCTGTTCGCCGACTCTCAGATTCTTGACCTGGCGCGAAGGATCTATTCGGAACCCGAAACGCTTCAAAAGGCTCGAAGTGCGCATGAATGCTTGGCTGCGGTCAACGATTAAATTGCCAATGAGAGGTTCATGGCCAAGCGTAACGTTTTCGGCTACGGACATTTCCGGAACCAGACTGAGTTCCTGATGAATTATAACGATCCCGGCTTCCTCGGCTTCTCGCGGACCGTTGAATTGAACCCGTTCCCCTTCGATTTGAATCGTGCCGCCTGTCGGCGCCAGAACTCCGCTGAGCACCTTGACAAGGGTTGACTTGCCGGCGCCGTTTTCGCCAACCAGGGCGTGGATTTCCCCGGGAACGATTTTTAGATTTACATTATCCAAAACAGGTATGCCGTTAAACGACCGGCAGATGTTTCGCATTACGACGAGGGGCTTCGGCGATCGCTGCCGGACGTCCGTTTGCGATGTCTCAACCGTCCTTGGTTCGGTCACTATGGCCCTCCGGTTCCGGGGTTTCGACAAACACGCGATTCGATTCTAATCGTTTTTTATATGAAAATCAAATCATATATGAAATAAGCCGCAATTCTAATTATCTCCCTTAGAGATTTTATGTCGTTGATATAAAAGATTTTTTTTCGCCAAGGGAATTTTTTTCAATAATTCCCCGGACGGGCCGAATCAGGTCGGCCATTCCGATTCGCCGGCCTGAATGGCGAGTTGGCCTCCGAAAACCAGAAAATTCCTCTAAAATCGGCGGTACCTACTCGCCCCCTAATTCTCGCGAATTTATTTTTGCGTGATATTCACGTCAGGAACGCCCGCCTGGTGCGTTGATCTGAGCGCGCCTGGGCTTGAGGCCCTGTCGTGGCCGCCATGTCGGGGCGATGACGATTCCGTTTGACATCATGTGACGGGCGTTCTATGGCTGGTCCCGGATGGTTCCGGGAAGGCGGTTTCGATGGGCGGATGGCATGGTTCAAAGGCGACGACGGGGCTCAGCCAGGCCAAGACCCGGCGCCGGACCTCCCGTTATCTGACCTCAATGGCGGTGCTCGGCTCTTGTCGCCATCCGGGTCGCGCTCGCCGGACATGCTGCCGCAACGATCGCGCCGCATCAGGCACAGACCGCACCAGGGAAAGCGTGAAGCGCTACGAAACTAACGAAAAGTCCGCGACGGCGGGGCCCGAGCGGTTGCAACCGGCGAAAAAATCCGCGAGTCCCCGGATGCCGCTATTGTACCGCGCTCGATTTTGTGGTCTGCGGCGATCATGACGCCTCTCGCGGGATATATCGGCAGAATGCGTGAACTCTGCGCCGCCGCGCCGGACCGCAGGACCGGTCGCAACGCGCGCCTGCCGATGGCCGACCTCGGAATGGCCGCCTTCGCCGTGATGTTCCTGCAGTGCCCGTCCTTCCTGTCCGCGCAGAAGCACCTCGAATCCCGGCGGGGCGGGTCGAACGCCCGCACCCTGTTCGGAATCGAGCGGATCGCCTGCGATAACCACATACGCGACATGCTCGACGGAACCCCGCCCTAGCATTTCGACCGAATGTTCCACCACGTCGCCGACGACCTCGACGGACGGCTGCCGGTCACCCTCGACGGTACCGAGTACTTTGCCTCCTACAACCTCGGCTGCCGAAACTGCTCCACGCGCCTGCGGTCGAACGGCAAGGTCGAGAACTTCCACGCCATGCTCGGAGCAAGCATCGTCGCGCCGGGACCGAACCACCTGCTGCCGCTTCCGCCGGAGTTCATCCGCCCCGGGACGGCGACGAAAAGCAGGACTGCGAAATCAAGGCCGCCAAGCGGTGGCTTAAGCGAGTCGGACTGTCTATCTCGGCGACGACCTGTACTGCTGCCAACCGGCCTGCGAGGCGGTCCTGGAGGCCGGCGGCAGCTTTCTGTTGACCTGCAAGCCGAAATCGCACGCTACGCTATACGAGTATATTCAAGGAGTTGAGGTCGACTCGCTGCGCACCGTCGAAGGCAGGGGCCGGAAAAAGGTCCATTGCTTCTACCGGTGGATGAGCGGCGTGCCGATTAGGGACGGCGAGGACGCCCTGAAGGTCAACTGGTTCGAGATCACCGTCGCCTCGCCGTCCGGCGGGCGGCGATAACACAGCGCGTTCGCCACCGATCTCGAAGTCGGCCGCGCTACCGTCGAGGAATTGGCAAGAAGCGCGCGGGCGAGGTGGAAGGTCGAGAACAATGCCCTCGGGATCCTGAAAGACAGAGTCAACCTGGAGCACAACTTCGGCCACGGCAGGGTTGCGCTCGCCGGCCTGCTGGCGATGTTCAACCTAATCTCCCTCCTGATGCAGAACGCCTACGACCTCCGCTGCATTGCTGGGGAGGGAGCTTAGAATTTCATCCCAAATTTCTGAAGCGGGAGGGAGGTTGAATGACCGTTTGCAAGTGCGGATGCGAAGAGTCGGTCGGCTCGAAAAGCCAGTAAAAGCCCGGCCATGACCAGAAACTGCGGGCTGCCGACGAGAAAGAGCTTGGGGGCTAGAAAGGCTGCGGGAAGTCGCGGAGGCAATTGTGGGTCATCGCATCAAGCCGCCAGGCATCGGATTCGAAAACGACTTATCCTAACGGGGACCGTATCTCACACGCTTTCACTTTCGTTTCCGGCAATCTCGTAAATCGGTTCGGTCGCCGGGACCGGCCGCCCTGGGACCGAACAGTATCCCCCAGGTTCCTTTGCCAAGTCGGCGTGATGCCGAACGAAAGGGATTCCAGGTCGTCGGCACCGAGGTCGGAGAACATTTCCTGGATGTGCCGATTTCCGGCTGCTTCTACTTCCTCGTTGTGTGCATAGTTTCGCTGTTGCACTGGCTGGGATACGGCGGCTTCTACGAGCTTCGCTCGCGCGACAAGCAGGTCGGCGAGGCCGTCGACGTAGCTAGTTCACGGCTTCGCCGCTTGAAGCTCGGAGACGGTCGCGCCTAAAGCGGCCAGCATCCTGGCATCGGCCTTGTCGGTCTTCACCGGCTACCCGATCGCCTTGGCGAAGCTACGAGCCTGGCGCGGGTTGAGAATGCAATCGACGTAGCCGCGGTTGTGCGGCGACAGGTGAATCTTCCGGTGTTTTCTGCCGGTCGCCTCCATGACAACCCGCTCCGCCGAGTGATTCTTCAGAATCTTGTCGATCGCGCGAAAGTCCGCGCACATTCCGAAATCGGCAGTCGACGCGCGCGACGTGCATGAGAATCGCAGCCCTGCCAATGTCAAATCCGGCGCAGTATTGCTAATTGTACTGTGCTTCTATTCTCGCTGTTAATTCGGATCCTAATCAAGGCATCCATTCAGGACCCCGAAGAACAGGTCGGCCATGCTACGGATCTCTGAAACCAAGCCCGAATCGACCCGGCCCGAACTGGGCGGGTTGCCGCGGCTTCGAATTTGGAGAGTCGAAAAGTTTTTCCGCATCCGATCTCCCTGCGGCTTTTGCTGACAATTCTCACTGAACCATCCTTGAACTCGTATACACAGGCCGAATATTCTAGGAATTGATTTCCAGCAATCTGTTCGCGGTCATTTCGTCAGTAATTAGGATGCTGGGGCGAAGCAAATTCAAAGCCCCTAAGAGGATTTCAGTCTTTTCGGGTCCTCCGGAAATCAGGACCTTATTGGAGATTCGCTTTAGCCGTTCGACTGAAATGGAGATAGATCTGTCGTTTACGGGATGGTCCAGGAGACGACCGTCGCGGTCGAGAAAATTATACAGGATGTCGCCGACCGCTCCGGCGTCCTTCAGCGAAACACGTTCCGCCTCCGAAAGGTGGCCTACGCGGTATGACGTAGTCAGAGACGAGATGCCGCCGCACGAAAGAAGCGCGACATCGCACGCTTCAGCCATTTCGATAATTTGCTCCAATCCGCAATACTCGAGGAGCGCATGTTTCGTGCGAGGCGAATCGACAATCGCGGGAGCAGGAATAAGAAATCCCTCGGCTCCGAATTTTTCCGCGAACTGCCATGCGAATTCGGCCGGGTTGAATTTCCTCGCTCGAGCAATTCCGCCGAGTAGAGAAATAACTCTGACGCCGTCCAGCGAGCGGCCTTCAAGGAATTGCAGCATCGCGTGCAGCGTTCTACCCCAGCCGACTCCGACGGTCAGGTTGTGGGTCATGAGCTGCGAAACGAAGGTGCCGGCCGCGGAAGCGATTACAAGCGTCGGATCGTCGGATTCGTCCGAGAATGGCGCCACGATTGCTTGCGATACGCTAAATGCAGTCTCTAGTTTCCGCTGCAATTCAACAATTGGCGCGACATCCGATTTTATTCGGATGATAACTTCGCCGCACTTTCGGGCATCCGACAGCAGCCGCGTGATCGCAATCCTGTTAACGCCAAGCTTTTTTGCGACTTCCGACTGCGTAAGCCCTTCAATATAGTAAAGCCAAGCAGCGCGCACTCGCATCTGCTGATTTGCGTTGCTCTGAAGCCGTTTGCGTATGGCTGAGGACCTTTTGATGTAGCGCTCCAACACCTAGTCCCGCGTTCGTTGATTCATGTTTCAGGAGTTATCGCATGTTCATTCGGATGCAACGGGCCAAGTCGAACAAGAGAAAATTCGTAGAACAGTCGGTTGAATAAATGATCGCAGCCCTTGGCATGATCGTCAACCGATTTCTTCAGCCGAGCAATCCCCGAGCAATGAAATTGGACTAGGACGGACCAATTTTTTGTCTGGAAATCCAGACTTGGGTTTGATCGCCCGAGATCGGGCTGGGCTACGGGATGCCGAATAGTACCGAACGCTTGACGACCTGTAGGAGTGAGCAAAATCCGCAAGGAAATCGCAACCTCGCATTGATCGCGAATCCAGTCGCCTCCGCGACGCGCCCTTTTCCGCAACGCTTCTCGTTGAAAGCTTGGCGCGGAAATGCTTGCAAAATTTAGCAGTGCGGCGGCAACTCATGCAGCGGCGCGCCATACCTCTCCGATTGGTCGTGCGGCTACAAGTTGGCCTCGATTATCCGAGCGACTTCTTCCGGAGCCTCTATTTGCGGCATATGGCCGATGCCGTCTAGCAAGTGAATCGCGACGCGCCCCGGAGCGCGCAGCGCGTGATTCCACTGAATCATTCTGTCCTGCTTTCCCCAAAGTATTCGGGTCGGAACCTCGACGCGCGCGAGGGCCGCCCGCAGGTCGAAAGCTTGAACACCGTCGGGAAACAGCGCATCCGCCATCGCTTCCTGCGCAGCCCTTGTGCTTTGCTCCATGCGATCCCGCATCGCCGCCTGGACGTACGATTCCGTCACGAGCGATTCATCCGCAACCAGCTTCTTGAGCCAAGGTCCCAGGCTCTCGGAGCGCGTAGCCCTTAATATGCCGGCGAGCAGCTCTCCGTTGATTTCAGGTCCCAGCCCGGCCGGCGCGATCAACGTGAGGCTCGCTACCAAGTCTGGCCGCGCGTTGGCCAGGTCGAGCAAAAGGGCTCCGCCTAAGCTGTGGCCGATCAGATGCGCCTTGTCGAGATTCAAGCCGTCGAATGTTTGCCTGACAGTCGCGGCGAGATCGGGAAAACCCACTGCTTTTAGAATTTGCGACCTTCCGTGCCCGGGCAGTTCCATCCGGACGAGGGGCCTTTGGCCGAGATTGGATTCGAGCCGAGTCCAGGATTTCGCATCGCTTGCGAATCCGTGAAGCAAAATAATCGGCGTGCCGGTTCCGCTCGCGGATTCCGATACGGCCAGCGCATCGGAGGTATCGGCCTCCGACTCGCGCCTGGCCTGGTAGTTCCGAACGTCTTTGGCTTCTATGCGGCCACGAGGGCCGGTGCCGACGATGGTGGCGATTTCGAATCCATCCGCGCGTGCCAGGGATCTCGCTAGAGGCGAAGCTCGGAACTTTCCCGAGATATTATCCGGACCGGAAGAAATGTTGTTCCTCGATCCGTCGGCGGTCGCCTCGCCGGGAACGGATTGCCGAAACTCGTCCTTCGACGACGGAATGCCGCCGGGAGGATCGCTTGCGACCTCGCCATCCGCGTAAATCCAGCCGACAGGCCGCCCGATCTGAACCACGGCGCCCTCATCAACGGGAAACCGCAAAATTCCGTCCCCGGGCGATTCTACCTCCATCGCGGCTTTGTCGGTCTCGATGTCGAATAGAGGGTCGCCTTTCGAAACCTCGTCGCCCGCCGAAACGTGCCAAGCTAGGATTTTGCCGCTCGCCATGTCCATATCGACTTTCGGCATGATTACTTCGACAGGCATCAAATGCGTCCCTGGACGAGATTCCGGGCCGCCTCAAGGATATCGGGTTCCTGGGGCACCACGGATTTTTCCAGTTCGGGATTGTATGGGATCGGGCATTCGGCTCCTCCAAGGCGCACGATCGGCGCTTCAAGAAAATCAAACGCGTCGCTTTCGGCAACCATCGCGCTGATCTCGGCGCCGATTCCAAGAGTCTTAACGCCTTCGTAGACGCACATTAGCCGACCGGTCTTTCGCACGGATGCAAGCACGGTTTCGCGGTCTATCGGGCGAATCGAGCGCAGGTCGATGACATCCGCATGGATTCCTTGCCGCGCCAGTTCCTCGGCCGCCGAGAGCGATTTGCGCGCCATTATCGATGTCGCGACGATGGTCAGGCTGTGGCCAATTCGCCTAAGGGCGGCTTCGCCGATAGGCGTCTCGTAGTGCCCGCGCGGCACATGGCCCTTCGTCTTGTATAGCAGCTTGTGCTCGAAGATCATCACGGGGTCCGGATCCTCGATCGCAGACAGTAGCAAGCCTTTGGCATCTTCGGGAGTCGAAGGCTGAACCACCTTCAGGCCCGGAACGTGGCCGAGCCAAGCCTCGATGCTTTGCGAGTGCTGGGCCGCCGCGCCCGTGCCCGAACCTGCGGGAAAGCGCATGACTACCGGTACGGAAACGGCTCCGCCGAGCATATAGCGCAATTTCGCCGCCTGGTTGACGATCTGCTCCATCGCCAGCGCCGCGAAATCCGAGAACTGGAACTCGAACACCGGCCTTAGGCCCGTCATGGCGGCTCCAATGGCGACTCCTGCGCCGCCCAACTCGGAAATCGGCGTATCTATGACCCGCTCCGGACCGTATTTCCCGAAGAGATCTCCGGTTACCTGAAACGCGCCGCCGTAGACCCCGATGTCCTCGCCCATAAGAACGACGCGTTCGTCGCGATCCATGGCGATGTCCAAAGCCTCTCGAATCGCCTCGGCGTACGACAGCTTGCCCCGGACGCGCTCGCTACGCCCGCTCACCTGGCGCCCGATCCCGCATATACGTAAAATGCTGCTTCTTCGACTTTTGGATCCGGGCTACTTGCCGCGAATGCCAAGGCATCGTCGATTTTCCTGGCCGCATCTCCGTCCAATTCGGCCATATCGCCTTCGGCCATGACCCCATGGGATACGAGCATGCCGAACAAGCGAGTTATCGGGTCGCGTTTCGCCCAATCGTCGATTTCCTGCTTCGTTCTATACCGGTTGCGGTCCGATCTAGAGTGGCCGCGCAGCCGATAGGTCATGTTTTCAACGAGGCTAGGACCCTCGCCGGCGCGCGCTCGCGCGACGGCTGCGTCGACCGCCTCCGCTACGGCGGAAAAATCGTTCCCGTCGACGGTCGCGCCCGGCATGGAATAGGCCGCGGCGCGTTCCGAAATGTTTCCGACGGCCGTCGAGCGATCGGTCGACATCGACATGCCGTACAAATTGTTTTCGCAGACGAACACGACCGGCAATTTCCAGATCGCCGCCATGTTGAGCGATTCGTGAAATGCTCCTTCGTTATTGGCGCCGTCTCCGAAGAAGCAAACGGTGACTGCGCCTGTTCCCAGCCGCTTTGCGGAAAGGGCCGAGCCTACGGCGATCGGCAATCCTCCTCCTACGATGCCGTTGGCCCCGAGGTTGCCTCTTTCGACATCCGCGATATGCATGGATCCGCCGCGCCCGCGGCAGTATCCGGTCTCCTTTCCGAAGAATTCGGCGAACATCCGCCCCAGGTCGGCGCCCCTGGCCAGGCAATGCCCGTGTCCGCGATGCGTGGACGTGATCTTGTCCCTTTCTTCCAGCGACATGCAGGAGCCGACCGCGGACGCTTCCTGGCCGATCGACAGGTGCATGGTCCCGTGAATCAGCCCGCGCATGTAGCTGGCTTCGGCAGCCTCTTCGAACTTCCTTATGAGAATCATTTTGCGCAGCGCATCCGCTAGCCGCCGGCGTTCGTAGGCGCGAACTGCGTATGGCATGTTCGAACTAGCCATCGAAATGGCTCTTTCCGAATACGGCCCTGTCCTGCCGCCGGCGCAGTTCGACGATTCGGGATCCGCTCGCCGGCTCCGCATTGCTTGTCGTAATCAGCTCGCCTTGTCCTATAGGCCTCGTTACGCGGCCTCCCGCCAGGAGGCCCGCAGGGATGGCTTTTGCCTTGAACGCGGCTTCGACTTTCATTGCCCAGCCCCGATAGGCGTATTCGCCAAGCCGGTCGAGCCGGTCGCCGGCTTGCAGGTTTTTCTTGGCGAGCGCGCAAACTTCCGCCGCGGGATTATCCAAGGGCGCCATGTCGGAATCGCCGTAGAGAACCGCGCGGGCGCAGGTCAACGGTACTTCCAGCGACGTGAGGTGGAATGGCCGGACAAAAGCGTAGTACGGCCCGTCTCCCAATTTAAGATCCGTCAATCGCTCCGCAACCCGCGGGTGCTCGGCTTCGGCTACGACGAATACGCCGGGCGCCACGCCCCTCCCGACCGTGTAGTCGACGCGCCCGATATCCGAGAGCACGCCGCCGTCCCGTTCGGGAATGAGAACCGAAGCGATTTCATCCAGCCCGGCCGCGGGGCCGTGCATTCCGTCGATGTCCGGCACTAGGCCGGTCGCGTTCGCGACAGCCGTCATTTCGACCATTGTCTTGGAGCCGTCGATAAATTCCACCAGGAGCCGCGGATTCATATTGCGGGCTTTCGCCTCCTCGAAGCACGAGTCGGGCGTGGCGTCAAAATTCAAAGGGTTGTTCTTGCCCTTCCCGGCGCAGACGATCTTGTGCCCCATCGCCGAAACGAACTCTATCAATTCCATGCAGGAGGTGGGCTCGTCGCCCGCCCCGAGCGAATAGATCACGCCGTGCCGCTCCGCTTCGCCCTTGAGGTAGGTGCCGATCGTCACATCGGCTTCCACGTTCATCATAACGACATGCTTGCCGTGCCGGATGGCCCTTAGGGCGATCTCCGCCCCCGCCTCCGGAATTCCCGTAGCGTCGATAACGACATCGATCAGATCCGATTCGAGAAGATGGCTGAAATCCTCCGCTACCGCGGTTTTTCCGCTTTCAATGGCGGCGTTGACAAGTTCTCCCGAGGCGACATCGATGCTGCGGCCGGAATCTCCGTGCGCGATTTCAACCGCCTTGTGCGCGGCGGCCGGACTTATATCCGAGATTGCCGATACGTCGAGTCCGTCCATCATGACTGAACGAGTTACGATGTCGGTGCCCATTTCGCCGGATCCGACGAGCCCGACCCGAATAGGCGTCCCGCTGTCCGCTCGCTTCGCCAAGTCCCTTGCGATCCCGGTTAGGGCGACATTCGACGGCATATCAATCCTTTTGCAATCCGCCGCCGCGGCACGCGGAACTTTAGTGCATGCAGGCGGCTAAATGTTCATAATCTGCTTTTAGGAGTTTGGCAATCCCGTATGCAAGTCTTCTCGAAAAGAAATTTATTGGCGAGGTGGCAAATTCCAGTTGACAGAATCATAGCTCGCCTGTAAAATTCACGAACATATGTATTTAACGAGAGCAAAAGTTCAGTTATCGCTAGGGATTTGCCGTAGAAGAAGCTCGATCCATGGCAAGAAATCCTGCAATTTGAAATATGAAACCGGGCAACTAAAAGGAAAAAGGATGCTATCTAAAAACAGGATCACGCGGCGTTCGTTTTTGAAAACCAGTTCCGCCGCCGGAATCGCGGCGACAGGTGCGGGTTGGGGAGGCGGCGCGGTCGCATCGTCGCATTTACCCGATCCGCAAAGCGTTTTGGACGACATCTCAATCGAGAAATACGTCCGCGCCGACTATCGCGAACTATACGGCATGTCCGACAGCAAGCCCATCTGGGACGAAAGCAAGGACTGGATTCGCACCGTGGACTGGGAAGCTGCCCGCAGCGAGCTTGCCGGAACGACCGTTCGGTTCCCCGCCGCCGCCGACGCGGAGTCCGCAGCCGACGGGCTTGCTCCCTTTGAAGCCCTTTCCGGCATCAAGGTCGAGCTGGTTCCGATTCCGGACGACAGCATGTACGACAAGGTGGTGGCGGAATTTATCTCGGGCAACGCCTCATTCGACGCGCTGCAGTTCTTCTCGCCGTGGATGGGCGATTTCGCAGCGCCGGGATTCCTTTATCCGCTTGACGATTTCGCGGCGAAGTGGGGGCTGCCGCTCGACGATTTCTACGATACCTATCGTTTGAACTACGGGTTCTTCAACGGCCAGATGTACGGCATTCCATTCGATTGCGATATCCAAATGGTTCACCTCAGAAAGGGCTATATGGAAACTCTGCTCGACGGTCCGGTCGACAAGGTAAACTCGATTCCGACCTACGACGAGCTCATCAGAGTCTCAAAGGAACTGAACAAGATCGAGCCCGGCGTCGCCGGCGTCGGTCTGATGGCCGCGCCCGGATTCTGGTCCACCTACACCTGGGAGCATGTATCGGCGCAGGCCGGCATGATGCTCTTCGACGAGAACTGGGAGCCGATCTTCAACGGCGACGCGGGCATGAAAGGGTTGGAGATCATTCTCGAGCTGGCGAAGAACGCCAACGAGGGCCACGCCGGAGCCGGCTGGCCCGAGAATCGCGCCGCCTGGCTCGGCGGGCAGGTCGCGACCAATATCAGCTGGCAGGATTCCGGCACTCAGGCGATGCGACCGGACCAGTCCCAGATCGTCGACGATTTCGTGACCATATACGAGCCCCGCATCGAAGGCGGCCGATTCGCGCCGCCGAATATCGCGGGGTCGACATCCTGCGTATCGGCATCGGCCCAGAATGCCGAGGGAGCGTTCCTGATGCTTGGCTTTTTGACCACTGCATCGATAATGGCGATGAACGAGGCCAATGCGAACGGAGTTGCTCCGGGGTACAAATCCGTCCTTGAGAACCCGAATCTGCAGGAAGTTTCCCAGCCGGCGAAAGTCTGGGGCGATTCGCTGCATCATGCCTGGTGCTCGCCGCGCCTTCCGGGAGCGTTCCCGATCGAGCAAGCCATCGGCAACGAGATCAATCGCGCCGTTGTCGGACAGATTTCCGCCAAGGAGGCCCTCGACAATGCCGCGGCGGCCGTCCGCGACATCATGGCCGGCAACGGCTTCTATCAAGGCAGCGATCCCGTTGAGTACGCATCCGCGGAGCCGGGCCTGTACGTCGGCGGCGGCGCGCCGCTTCCCTTCTGAATCGACGGCGAGACAATGAGCGGCCGAAGGGCCGAATAGTGATTCGCGCCTCCCTGTCGGGCGCCGGGGCGACTTCGGTCGCCCCGGGCTTGTCGGCGGGTCGGCAATTCAAGCGCCGAAACAAGCGGCTAAAGGCATGGTTTCCGTACCTTCTGGTCGCCCCGGCGGTCATTTATCTGCTTCTGATTACGCTCTATCCCGGAATTTACGCGGCCACGCAAAGCTTCTACGCGATAAAATTCGGTCCCTGGCGCCCCGTCGGCTTCCAGAACTATATAAACCTCTGGAACGACTACCAGTTCTGGGGCGCTCTTCGGAATACGTTTATTATCGGTTCGATTTCGCTCGCTCTGCAGTGCGCCATCGCGCTCGCGCTGGCCTTCTTCGCCTATCGCGACCCCTGGGTGCAGGGATGGCGGATCGTCTTTCTGATCCCGATGCTATTCATGCCGTCCGCCGTGGCATTCATCTACAAGCTATTCTTTCTGGATGCCCGGGTCATCTCGGACATTCTAATAAGGCTCGGCTTGATCGATAGCATCCTAGCCATTCAATCATCGACATGGCTAAGCCGGGGGCTGCTTATACTGGCCGACGTCTGGCAATGGACGCCGTTTCTTTTCATAATTTTCGTCGCCGCGCTCCAGAGCCAGGATCAGGAGGTGGAGGAGGCCGCGCGGCTCGACGGCGCGTCGTGGCCCGCAATTTTCTTCAACATATCGCTGCCGCTGATGAAGCCGGTAATCATTGTGGCCCTAATTCTTCGTGCGATCGACATAACGACGATGTTCGCCAACGTGTTCATCGTGACCAAGGGCGGACCGGCCTTCGGCACCGAGACGATCAGCTATTTCATCTACCGGACCGGGTTCAAGTTCTTCAATTTCGGCTACGCATCGGCCGCGTCGGTAGTCATGCTGATCCTGACGATCTTAGTCGCGCAGCTCGTGGTCAAGCGCGCCTTCGTACCCGCGAGAGGCTAGGCCGTGGCCGCCAAGCGCAGATCCCGCGGCGAAAGCCTGACGCTGAGATACGCGGTTCTAGGCGCGTGGGCGCTGTTCTGCGTCGCGCCCGTGCTCTGGTTTCTGTCGATCGGGCTGCGGCCCCGGGTGGAAATTATTACGCCGCAGCCGATTTACTGGCCAACCTTTTCGCTAGACGCGTGGCACATGATCTGGGAAGACTGGCCGATGGCGAAGTACCTTCGCAATTCGGTCGCGGCGATTTTCGGCTCCGTGCTGATCGACCTCGTTCTAGCCATTCCGGCCGCCTATTCGCTATCGCGCTACACCTACCGCGGGCGCGACGATATCGGCTTCTATATTCTGTCGACCCGGATGATGGCTCCGGCAATCGTCGCCGTGCCGATATTTTTCCTTTTCAAGAATTTAGGGCTCTTGGATACGATTTGGGCGCTAATGCTCATATACGCGGCGATCAATCTTTCGTTCGTAACCTGGATCATTCGTTCCTACATGCTCGACATTCCCCGGGAACTTGAAGACGCGGCCCGCACGGACGGCGCGTCGGATCTTCGCATACTTTGGGAAATTGTCATCCCGGCGGTTCTTCCCGGAATCATTACGGCCGCGGTGATCGCAATGATATTCGCGATCAACGAATTCCTTTTCACCTTGCTGATCGCGTCGACGCCGGACGCCTACACGATGTCGGTCGCGCTTGCCAACTTCACGGGCGGTTCCGACGGCGTGATCTACAATGCCATCGCGCTTGTCGCATTCCTCGCCTTTACTCCGGTTTTTCTCGTGGTTGTCGCCATCCAGAGGCATTTGAGCCGCGGACTTACCATGGGCGCGGTGAAGGGCTAGACGCGATGGCCCGCATCGAACTCTCCGGAATTCAAAAGCGCTGGGGCGATAACTTTGGCGTGCGAAACGTAGACATCGATATCGCGGACGAGGAATTCATCGTTTTTCTTGGACCGTCCGGTTGCGGAAAGACGACGACCATGCGGATGATCGCCGGGCTTGAAGATCCGAGCGACGGAGAGATTCGCATGAACGGCGAACTCATGAACGATATCGACGCGCGCGACCGCGATGTTGCAATGGTGTTCCAAGGCTACGCCCTCTACCCGAATATGTCGGTCTTCGAGAACATCCGATTTCCCCTGAGAATGCGAGGCATACCGAGGGCGCGCCACGGCGAGCTAGTGCGGGAGGCGGCGGAACTGGTCGAGCTTACCGACTTTCTCGATCGCAAGCCCGCCGCGCTGTCGGGCGGCCAGCGCCAGCGAGCCGCGCTGGCTAGAGCGATCGTGCGCCAGCCGCAGGCGTTCCTGATGGACGAGCCGCTTTCGAATCTGGATGCGAAGCTTCGCCAGGCCATGCGCGTTCAGATCAAGCGTATTCAGCGCGAACTCAAGATCACGACCGTCTACGTGACGCACGACCAAATAGAGGCGATGACGCTAGCCGATCGAATCGCCATCATGCAATCCGGCGAAATCCAGCAGATCGGGACGCCGGACGAGATCTACAACGCCCCGGCCAATACATTCGTTGCCGGCTTCATTGGATCGCCGCCCATGAATCTTGTCGACGGAGTCCTAGAGGGCGGCGTTTTTCGGTCGCCGGGGATCGAGGTTGCGGGATTGCCCGAGCAACGCGGCGGACAGGTAGCGCTCGGCATTCGGCCCGAGGACTGCAGCATCGACGGGGATTCGGAGCAAGCACAAGGCGATTCCGCGCCGCATTTGACAGGGGCCGTTTACGGCGTCGAGCCCACGGGCGATCTGACTTACGTAACGCTCAGAGTCTCCGGCAAGCTTTTCGAAGTCAAGGCGCACCGAAACTACCGCGCCGCGCTTGATAGCGAGGCTAGCGTTCGCTTCGATCTGGAGCGCGTGCATTTTTTCGAAAGCAAATCGGGCAGCCGCCTGCAAATCGGTTAGAGCGCCATGACATTCGACTATACGTCAATGGGATTCCATACGTTCGATGCTCTTTGCTATCCGGTAAGCGACCTCCCACCCGGCGCCGACACCATATTCGTGGATGACTTTACGCTGGCCGTATCCGGCGCCGCCGGCGCCGCGGCGGTCGTCGCGGCCAAGCACGGCTTGCGCGTGATGGCCGTCGGCGGGGTCGGACACGACCTGATGGGCGACTGGGTTCTAAAGCGAATGTCGGATTTCAATATCGATACCGGCATGATGAAGCGATGCGAAGGATACTGCACGTCGTCCAGCATCGTCACGACGCGGCCGAACGGGCAGCGTCCGGCGCTCCACAAGCGCGGCGCTACCGGCGGATTCTATATTGAAGACGACGAAGTCGACCGGATTCTCGATACAAGGATCTTGCATATCGGCGGCGTCGGGCTGATGGACAGGATGGACAAGGGCCGCAACTCCGAAATTTTGGCCGAGGCGAAGCGGCGCGGATGCATTACGACACTGGATGTTTTTGCGTCGACGCCCGACGACCTTGAGCTGATTAAGCCGCTCCTTGCCAATACCGATTACTTTATGCCTTCCGAAGAGGAGGCGATGGCGCTATCCGGCCTTGCCGATTTGCAAAGTATCGCCGACTTCCTGCTGGAGCAGGGGGCCGGGGCGGTGGTGATGACCTTGGGCGCCGATGGCGTGATGTACCGTGATCGAAAGGGCGCGAGCATCGACAGGGCCGCCTTTGCGGTGGACGTTGTTTGCACTTGCGGCTGCGGCGATTGCTTCAACGCCGGATTCGCGACCGGATTGCACCTCGGAAAGCCAATCGAGGAGTGTCTGAGCATAGGCCAGGCGTCGGCGGCCCAGAACGCGACCGGCCTGGGTTCGCAGGCGGGCGTGAAGAATCTGGAGACCACGTTATTATTCTTGGAAAAGATGCCCGCTAGGTGCTAAGCTGCAGCGGAAAAAAGCGGCTGCGCATGTCAAAAATATCTGCACCCATTCCACCGCATTCAGTTCAAATGCTCTTGCGAGACTTTTTTCGCGGCGTCTCTACGCTTGCCGAAACTACGGAAGGAATCGTTGAGCCCGCGCTTCCCGAATCGGCGCGCCGCCCTCTGCATGCAGCTATCAGGGCTTTTGAAAGCGGAAGCGCCCGCATTCTCGGGCCGCGCGTCGACTCCAGCGATATACGAATCGCGGCCAAATTCGTTCGAGGGGAGGCGCGTGGCTTAGTCGATGCGGAAAAATGCGCGAAGGTACTGGCTTTTGCGTGGGAGGAGACAAGGCCCGCCGAAAAGGGCTTTCGCCTCTCGCTCAGCGAAACCATTGCGGCAATCCGCCTAGCGACAATTCGAGGGAGCGACAATCGCTGCGAATTCCGGAACGCCGCCGCCATGCTTCTTGAATTGCGCCAGTTGAATTTGGCGCGATTCCTGCCCGCTTTGCCGTTCTCGCCGGCCGGCGCGGATGCGCGGGCGTTCGATTCAAGGCTCTTCACTTATTTCGTCTGGCTGCTAGCCGAACGCGAAGACACGATCGAAAACGAATTGGGGCTCTTGAATATGGCCATGGCGCTGGCAAGCGAATTCAGCGACGAAGTCGACGCCTGCATCGGCGACCGGGGCGAACTGGCCGCTCTGATGGAAAATCTAGCGAATCATCTCTAGCAGGAAAATGCCGCCGGACCTCGAAGATTCCAATGCCGCTCCGCCGCTGCGAAAATCGGCCCAGCGCCTTCGCTGGCTTGTTTCCGAATTCGAGAAGCAAGTCGCCCGGACATCTGCGGAAACGGGAACCACCTATGCGGTCGACCGGGACGCGCTGATGTCTGCGATGGCCGACTGGCTAAAGACGTTTTTGGCGCAGGAGCGTCCTCGACCGGAACGCAAGCAGGCTTTCGTAGGCTTCGCCGCCGGGCTGATGCTTCGCACTTTGATCGGCAAGAAGCCGGTACGAGTGGTCGCGGCGCCCGAAGGAGCCGACGATTCGAAACCCGAGCATTTCTGGCCGGAGGGCTATCTCTACGTCGCGTATTGCATCACCATCCGAGGAGCGATTATCGAACGCGATTTCCATGGCACGCAGCGTCCGAGCCAGATGCTCGGCGATGTGCGCACCTGGTGGAGTTTTAGGGAGAATGTCGAGGAAGATCCGTCCTCGGCCATTGCGTTTCTTGACCATTTCGCGGGCGACGAGCCGAATTGGACGGTGCCTGACCTGTTCAGGAACGATAATTCGCATTGAACACGCCGATCTCCGCGGCAATCGGATCCGGCTAGTCATCGTTTCGCTGCGCGGAGCGAAATGGAGTCGAAAGGCTTCGAGCGGATCTCGGAATTTCGACATCGCCGCTTGTCCCAAAGGTCAATATTCGCGCAATCGCTCGAACTAGCCGCCCTCGGGAAGTTCCGCCAGGCCTCTTTGCCGCGCTAGGTCGACATCCGGACGCGCGTCGACCGGTCAACCCGGCGGGCTTCAGTTTTTCGCCTCGGCGCATGCCTGGATTCAACGCAGGCAAGCAATTGCTCAGATACAATGGATTTTAGCCATGCGCCTGACCTGGCGAACGGCCGGCAACGGCAATTCGCCGTTGCGGCGAATGTCTTGCAATACCGACTTACTTTTTGCGACGAAGGAGTATCTCATTATTGCGCAAAGCGAACGCTCAATGCTATTGCCTCTTGATTGGCGATTCTCCTCCTTAATCTCCGAACCGCAAACTCTGGGACGAAACAGCTCATGGGCAAGAACAAGACAAATCCGGAAAGGCCCCCTAGCAAGCTGGCGAGCAACTTGAACAAAATCGAGGAATTAAACAATCGGTTTTTAGCCGCCGTTTCAAAAAGGAAATACACGAACCCGTCGCTAATGGGGCCGGGCCAGGATTTTTATGCGAAGGCATTCGGCGCATTCGCTTCGGACATGGTGTCGAACCCGTCGAAATTCATGGAGAATCAGGTCGGATACTGGACCAAGTCGCTCCAGTCGTGGTTGGAAGCCCAAGAATCCTTCTCCCGCGATTATTCAAAAAAAAGCCCCGAAGCTCCGTCCGATGATCCGCGGTTCAAAGGCGAGCTATGGGATTTGCACCCGACTTTTAGCTACCTCAAGCGACAGTATCTCCTGAATTCCGAAGCGATTTCCAAATCCGTAGAGGAAATCGAGGGTCTGGACAGCGGCGACCGCAAGCGGCTGAAATTCTTTACGCGGCAAATCATCGACATGATGAGTCCGGCCAATTTCCTGCCGTCCAACCCCGAAGCTCTGGGCCGCGCATTCGAGACGGAGGGCGGCTCGCTGGTTGACGGGCTTGAAAACCTTGTCCGCGACATCGAGGCGAATGACGGCGAATTGCTGATTACGCTGTCCGACCCCAAGGCGTTCGAGGTCGGCGGCAACATCGCCGCGACCGAGGGGTCGGTCGTATTCCGAAACGAATTGATCGAATTGATCCAATACGCGCCGAAATCAACAACGGCCTTTAGCCATCCGCTAGTTATTTTTCCGCCTTGGATCAACAAATACTACATTCTAGACCTCAAGCCCGCGAATAGCTTTATCAACTGGATCGTCGAGCAAGGCTACACTCTTTTCGTTGTAAGCTGGGTCAATCCTGATTCCAGCTACAGAGAGAAGGGCATGGACGACTATGCCTCTGAAGGAATCCTTGCCGCAGTCCGCGAGGTCAAGGCGATAACAGGCGAGGACAGAGTTAACGCCGTCGGCTATTGCATTGGCGGAACTCTGCTCGCCATGGTCTTGGCCTATATGCAAAAGGTCGGCGACAAGTCGATCAGGTCGGCGACATTCCTTGCTACCTTGACCGACTTCAGCGAGCCCGGAGAAGTCGGAGTCTTCCTTGACGGGCACTTCATGAGCGGTTTGCAAAGTCAGATCAAGGAAGACGGCATTCTTCATGCCAAGTTCATGTCCCGTACCTTTTCGTACCTTCGCGCCAACGATCTGGTTTACGGCCCCGCCATACGTTCATACATGCTTGGCGAAGCTCCGCCCGCTTTCGACCTGCTGTTCTGGAACGGCGATTCCACAAATTTGCCCGCGCGCATGGCGCTCGAATATCTGCACGGATGCTACAGGGACAATCTGTTCGACAGGGGAAAAGCAGAAATTCTAGGCGAAAAAATCGGGATTAAAGATGTCCGGCATCCCTTAATGGCCGTCGCCTGCGAAGCCGATCACATTGCAGAGTGGAAAAGTTCATTCGACGGCATCCGAGGGATGGGAAGCCGCGACAAGCGCTTTATTCTTGCCGAGTCCGGTCACATAGCAGGAATTGTAAACCCTCCGAGCAAGAATAAGTACGGACATTTTACCGGATCGGGATCGCTGACGACACCGGAAGCCTGGCGGGCGGCCGCTAAATACAGCGAAGGATCCTGGTGGCCCGTCTGGGAGCGTTGGCTGGCGCGGCGAGCCGGGAAAAAGGTAGCGGCACGCGTACCCGGAAGCGGAAATCGCGAGCTTCTGGGACCCGCGCCCGGAACCTATGTAAAGGGAAAGCCGAGAAGCCTGCCCGATTAAGTCCGTGAGATTTCGCCGCTAGGGCGGACCGGTTTCACACTCGTGGCCTGCGCGCCTTTAGGCGTGACGGCTAATTCGATTGCAAAATTTTAAAATAGTACTGAAGCCGGGCTGGGCGCGAGGATCAAATTTCGTGATCTAACCGCTCGCCACCGGGGAATGCCCCGAATTCGGTTGATCAGCTTGCAGCATCCTATCGCCGACACGCCGAAAGCGCCCGACCGGCTTCCATGCATATTGACGTCAACAATTCCATACCCGCGCCGGGTGAGCTGTCGGGAAGGACTTAACGCGGGCTTGCGGCGCTCGTGTTCGGGGTCGGAAGGGCGGATGAATCGTCGGATTGCGGAGGTCGGATTGCGCGCGCGAAAATTCGGTTCTGACAGCGAATTGTCGCCGTCGGAGATGGTCGGATGCTTTGGATTGTCGCCGGCTGTGCAGAAGCGCCGGAATTTGGCGATTCCTCGCGGTAAATTCGGAGCCATTGAAAGGATCAGGAAAATGGACGCTAATCGAACGAATTTGTTTTCAATTAATCAGGGATTAGGCAATCTAAGGGGTGTATCTCAAACTTGTTGAAAAGCGATGCAAGAAAGTATTCCTATAGCAGTGCGCCTCTTTATGTGTTGGAAGGTCGGAAACTCCCATTCGACCAAATCAACCATTTTGGGCTACACCCCAATCTAAGGAGTCGATTGTGATGCCGCTGTATTCGCATGTTCAGTTCCTGAAGATTCGAAATTTCAAGGGAATTGCGAAGCTTGATCTAGCGCTCGATGAGTCGTTGACGCTACTGGCTGGTGTCAACGGAGTGGGCAAGACGTCTGCAATAGAAGCAATGCTTGGAGCAGTTACGTATGTGTGGAGTGAGCTAGGTCCGGTTGAGAAGGAGGCACAGTTCAATCCTTCCGGAGATCTGGTTCGCTACGGTGTTCCCGAGGGAGAAGTAACGCTGGAGTTGGCCAATAAACATGGACGCAATACCGAATTCAAAATTCCAGTCTCAGCAAGGAAACTGGGGAAATTCGATTTAAACTTTACTGGAACATCGGAAACTCCCATGCCGTTGGTCGTGTACTATGATCAAAATCGGATCGGCGGTTTGGAATCTAAGGATCGTTGGCGTGATTCCAAGACCAACCGTGAAGCTGCGCTCGATACGACTCCTAACGCGCTATCGGATTTCAAGACCTGGTATTACGAAAAGGAAGGCGACGAGGCGCGGGAAGCTCTTGAACGCGGCGATTTAGGCTACCGCGACCCGGAAGTCCAAGCAGTCCGGGAGGTGCTGAAGAATATTGCCGGCTGTTCGACTAAGCTCCGGTCCAGAAACCCGGAAGGAAGTTCGGATCGAGTCCTTTTCGTGAGAAAGAATGATTGTTTCGACATTCCGTTCGAGGCTCTATCCGGCGGCGAGAAGGCATTCTTCCTGCTAGCGGTCGACTTGGCACGAAGGCTGCTTTTGGAATTTCCAGGAAGCACGCTTGCAGAGGCTCCGGGATTCGTCTGTATCGATCAAATCGAACTCCACTTGCATCCGGCGTGGCAGAGGAAAATCCTGACTTCCTTGATAGATCTGTTTCCATGCTGCCAATTTGTCGTCAGCACGCATTCGCCGCAGGTCATCGGCAGTGTTGCTGCGAAGCATGTGCGATTGCTGGAATCTGATGGGAACGGTCAAATCGATGCTATCGAACCGCGCGCGTCCAAGGGGCGCGACAGCAATTACGTGCTTGAGGGAATTTTGGATACGCCGGAGCAGGATCCAGAAGTTAAGAAATTGTTTGGCAAATGCGATGAGTTGATCGATGCTGGCGCATTTGAGGAGGCGGATAGCGTCCTCAAGAAACTGGACGCTCTTGTTGAAGGCCGGTCGTCCCGCGTTGCGGTTCGCCGAGCAAAATCCAAACGCCTTCAGAGAGCGGCAAAGTGAGAGGATCAGTTAATGGGGGATGAACCGGTGGCGCTGCGATCGCGGAATGAGGCCCATCAGATTAACTGATTCCAGCCCCGCAACCAAAATCAAGCGGTGAATGCAAGACAAGCGACGAGATAAGCACTATCCAAAGCGCAAACTGGTCAATGCGTATATTGCGGCCGCGGGATCAACCTCGAAGACCGCGGCAAGTTTCACATCGAACATTTCCGGCCGCGCAGCTTGTATCCAGATAGTGAGGCAACCTATAGCGATCTATTTTTGAGTTGCGCCCCCAGGGGCAGAAGGGGAGTCCCCAACCGACATGCGGAAACTGTAAGGACGATTGGTTTGGTGCGCCGTGGAAAGGCGCTTTCTTCAAGCGGGTGCGAATCCCGCGCAGCAACTGTCGCTCCAGCTGGTAGCAGCCGAGCGGTTCATGGAGGTAACGACATGGGTTGAAGCACTCGGTGAAAAGGGCCGCCTAGGGCGGTTCAGCGAACATGCGGGCCGGAACGTGCAGTGAACGCTAAGCAGGCCTCGAAAAGTCCAATGCGGAAGCCGACCCTCCCAGAC
>MKWU01000568.1_pt1 | contig 70044 bp, 62 predicted proteins | sample 809101 | NCBI WGS metagenome assembly MKWU01 (sample SAMN05860141, study PRJNA318959) | sponge metagenome | host: Aplysina aerophoba | place: Slovenia: Piran, Adriatic Sea, Gulf of Piran | collected 2013-05-07
CACCGTCACGCTAAAGGTATCCGATACCTCGCCGCCGTTACCGTCAGATGCCGTCACCGTGACCGTCGCGGTACCACGATTCCTAGCCGTCGCCGTCAACGTGGAGTGATCGGCGGACACCGACACCGTGGCCACGTACTCGTCCGACGAACTCGCCGTGACCGTCAACACGTCCCCGTCGGCATCGCTGAACACCCCGGACATGGAGATGGTGCGACTGTCATCGGCTTCCAGTCCGCTGATATCGGCGATGGGCGAGGCCACCACCGGCGCTGCCTTCACCGTCACGCTAAAGGTGACCGACACCTCGCCGCCGTTACCGTCAGATGCCGTCACCGTGACGGTCGCGGTACCACGATTCCTGGCCGTTGCCGTCAGCGTAGAGTAGTCGGCGGACACCGACACCCTGGCCACGTACTCGTCCGACGAACTCGCCGTGACCGTCAACACGTCCCCGTCGGCATCGCTGAACACACCCGCCAAGGACACCTCATGCGTCCCGCTTTCGTTGGTGATTGTCGCGTCGGCGACGGCAGCGGAGACGGTAGGCGCATCGTTGGGCGGCGCCACCGGCGTGGTGTGCTCACCCTTGACCCGCACCCACTCGCTGGAATTCCCTTCGCGCTCGCTCATGTTGTTGCGGTGCCCGACCATCGAGCGAATAAACACGCCCGTCGCGACGCCGTTCTCGAGGCCCGTGATCGTGTAACTGGTCAACCCGGGATCCACCGAGACGCCGTCGTTACGGCCCACCGCCCTAGGGTCGCGGGGATTGGCCCACACGCCGGACTCCTGGCTCCAGCGCAGCACATGCCAGATCTCCGAGTCATCTACCCCGTCGCGGGAGCCGACGTTCCAGGTCACCGTCAACGCGCCGTCCCCCGGCACGACCCAGATGTTCCACGGCTCCGGCCCCTCCGGCGGCTCAGCCCAGGCCACCGACACCTCGAAGGCGTCGCTCACACTGTTGCCGTCCGAGTCCTGGGCGGTGACCGTGACTGTCGTCGTACCCTCGGACCTGGCGATCACCGTGATTGCGGTGATCGCGGCGGTTGACCCGTCAATGGCGGCCAATACTCCCGCTACCCCGCTGTCCGACGATGACGCCTCGGTTACGGTCACCGTGTCCCCGTCGGGGTCGCTGAACACCTCCGACAGGGATACCTCATGCGTCGCTTCAACCCCCAACTCGCTCACGTCGGCCAGGGGCGAGGCCACGATGGGCGCGGCCTTCACTCTGACGGTGGTCTCATCCGACACCGCGCCGCCCCTTCCGTCTTCGGCGGTGACCGTAATGGTCGCTGTCCCTCTGGACTGGGCCGCAACCGTCAGATTGGAGTAGTCGGCGGACACCGACACGGTGGCCACGCTCTCGTCCGACGAACTCGCCGTGATGGTCAGGGCGTCCCCGTCGGCGTCGCTGAACGCGCCGGACAGGGAGACCGTGCTCGTACCGCTCTCGTTGACAATGGTGGCGTCGGCGACTGCGGCGGAGACGGTGGGAGGCTGGTTTTCTCGCGGCTGGAAGACCCAGGGGCGCGCCTGCTTGATGGACAGCTTGCCCAGACTCGTGATCTTGAACTCGATGTCCATCGCGAACGGCTCGCCCTCTGCGGCCCCGTACAGCTCGCTGAACTTCTTATGGATCACCTCCAGGTGGCTGCGCAACTGCTTCATCTGCGCGTCGCTCATCAGGAGTTTTCCCGGCTCCGCGAGGTTGGAACGCGCGAGGACCTCTTGCCTGCCGCCCGGCAGCAGCAGGATTTCCTCAGGCCGCGAGTGGGCTTCCGGGTTCGTGATCAAGTCCTCGCCGAGCTGCGTGTTGACGTAATAGGCCCCGTCGCGGTTCGTCACCGGGTCGAAACTGATTGCCACGCCGTTGGCCTTTTCCAGCGAGTAGTTCGGGTGCACCAGCACCCCCATCGCGGTCCTGGTGTGGTCTATCCGGTGGAAGTCCCGTTCCGCGAAGGCCCGGAAGTTCCACAGGCTTGCCCAGACCCCCTTGATGGACTTGTCGATCCCCTCCTCCGCGGTCTCGTCGGGGTCCTGGGTCTTGGAGCTGTACAGCCCCGCGCCGTTGAACCCCGGCAGGTCCTCGTTGTTGGTGCTCGACCGGTAGCGCAGCGAGGTCCCCTCGGGGAACTTGGCGTGCATCGCCTCCAGCGCCGTGATGATCCAGGCCGGGCTCCGGGCGTCCTTGATGGCGTCCCGGAGGTCATCCAGCATCTCGTCCTGGATCTCGTAGTCCGTCCGGAATTTAGGGTGCGCCAGGATCGCCGTGACCACGGCGTTGAGTTTCGTGCCGGCCGGCAGCGTGAACCGGTCTTCCGCGGCGCCCTTCCCCTTGCCGAATACGGTCTCCTCCGCCAGGCCTGCATTCTTCATGAACTCGTCGTAGAAGTAGAACGGCACGGCGAACCCGTCGCGGACGGTGCCCTCCGGGAACCCCAGCGTGCCGAGCGCCGCCATGTTGGCGGCCTTCACCCCGAAGGCGTCCCAGTCGTCGAACCCGATCTCGCTCAGGGGAGTGATCTTCGTGACCGAGAGGTCCCGTTCCGGCGTCTGCGCCGAGGCCGACCGGGAAGCGTCGTAGTGGGCGTCAACCTCCGCCCTGGTGGCGGCGCGCAGGGTGTACCCGCTCTGGGTAACCCTGTAATAGACGTGGCGGTCGAGGAGATCATCGATGGCGGCGTCGTCCAGGGGGGCGCGGATGAAGGCGTTGGGTACCCCGTTCTGCACGGCGCGCAGGTTGACGTGGGACAGGGGCGTCTGGGGCACCCCGGTGATGATGCCCGCCACCCGCGGCAGGTCGTTGGGCAGCGTCTCATAGATCACGATGTCCCGGGAGTTGGGGCGCTCCTCCAACTCCATCTCCCGCAGCAAACCGTAACCCTCGCCCTCGTTGAGCGGAATGAAATCCACGTCGGGAAAGATGTCCTCTTCCAGCAGCACATTGACTCGCGAGGCGTCATACAGCGCCTTCTCAGCGCGATAGCGCGGCATAGCAATCCGCAACGGGTGGTACGCCAGGTTGTTCTCTACCACCGGCATGGCGGCGGCCAATGCCTCATATGCCAACGCCACGGAATCGAATGCTGGGGCTTCCCAAACCTGGAAATTGTACCGGTAGACGCCCAGAGATCCGTCGGGGGCGACGACGTTGGGGTGGTAGATGATATCGCCGCGCAAACCCCCTTTCCATGGAGATTGCGCGGTAGAGAATCCAAGCGCCTCAGGAAGCTTAAAGTGCCCCCGAAGTCTATCGGTGTTCTGGAAATAGACGGTTGGGCGGTCTGATCCTGGGTGCAGGATAGTGAACTTGATGTACTCCATATTTACAAGGTGACGTTCAATGGGATTGACACGATGGCCCTGGTAGGAGATCTTCTGGAATGTCGCATGGTCGGCAATGGACACGGCGCCGTTGGAAATATCGATAGGTTCCGCGGGGTTGACCGGGTTCTTCGTTCCAACGTCCGCCAGTTCCGTCAGGTCGTCTATGCAGTCGCCGTCAATGTCGGCCGGGTTATTGACCGGGTATTTCTTGACCTTGTATCTGCTCGCGGGCAGGGGCGCCAAATTGTCCTCCAGCGTCGTCGTCCCCGCTTCACCCCGCTTCACCAGGACCGGATATTCGATGGTTTCTCCTCCCTTCTCGTGCCGCACGTAGAGCACGAAGTAGTCGGCCGTCGTGGACGTGACCACGATGGGGACCTCCGAAACCGGCACGTCCACGGGGCTGCCGCCGCTTATGGGACACGTTCCCGGGATTGTCACGGCGGCCACATTGGATAGATCACCGATCAACGTGCGCCAGCCCACCTTGGCCCTGACCTGGTACGTGTAGATCTCACCCTGCTCCGCTGCGCCCTTGTCTATATAGGTCGTGTCGGTGGAACCGGTGTCGGTCACGTAGACCCGCAGGCTCGACTGGCCGGATGTGCTCCGCAACACCTGATAGCCGTTTACGACACTGGCATAGTCTGCCGGAGCGCTCCAGCTTAGCTCCACTCCGCCGGCTATGACCGTCGCTTGCAGGTTGCCGGGCGCGGTGTCGACCGTCTGGGCGTAGAGAGGCCCGGGGTGGATGACCAATGCGACGAGGAGGACCAGCGCGGCCAAGAAGAACCCGGCGCGGGGGGAGGGTGAAAGGGGTATGTAACGGTCGAAATCGGCTCTGGAATCAACTTGAGAAGGCGCATGTTGTTCTTCACGCGCCCCTCCCGCCATGTTCAGAGGCTGAGGGCCGTCATGATGCGTTAGAACAGTCATTCGGGGGGGGGGTAACGGGCATGGCCGCCCTCAGCACGCGGCGCGGTGAGCCATCGTCGAATCCGGGTGGTGGTACGCCGCACCCGCCTGACCGACCCGACCCAGGCGCAACTGTGGCCCGACTGGCGATACCATACCTTTGCCACCAACACCAAACAACCGTCTCGACACGGGAGAGCACGTCACTTCGCCCCGCCAGCAAAGGCGGCGAAGCTCCAAATGTGGGAACAAAGGGGTTTCGTAAGGGTTGATCAATACCGCTCCCAGCTCCTACTACAAAACACTACATTACTATAGATTACTGTATTACTACAGCGTTCTATGTTACATCGTAGTTCTTTCCTGCAAACTTGTGCAAGGCAAGGCCCACTGCGGGTTGGCCAGGTTACCTTGCCTCTTCGACTCGAAGGACGTGTCTTCACATATGGAAGTTGCTAAGAAATCGCGGAAAGGTCCTGAACCATGGGCATCATCCGCGATACGGAACGAAGCCCAGGCGCTTGTCGACGATATTGAGCAGAGAACGGCCTTCCTTGAAGCGGCGGAGATTGTCAAGGAACTGAGCGGCCAAGCGTTCTTCGAATCCGCTTCCCGACATGTGGGGCGACACGTACACATTTGGCAACTCCCACAAAGGGTTGTCGGGCGGAAGGGGTTCGGTGGCGAATACATCCAGGGCCGCTCCGGCGATTACCCCCTGCTGCAAAGCTGAGATCAAGGCTCCTTCATCCACGGTAGCGCCGCGGCCCACGTTGAGGAACCGGGCGGTGTTCTTCATCTTCAAAAACTGCTCATAGCCCAAGAGTCCCTGGGTCTGAGGGGTCAACGGTAGGGCGGCAATCACGAAGTCGGCCCAGGGAAGCAACTGGTCCAGGTCTTCCACCGGACACACAGTTCCGAAGTCTGGATCGGCGTGGCGGCGGCTACGGGCCACCCCCCGTACCTTCATTCCCATCATCACCAACATCCGGGCGATGTCCCGACCGATCCCACCCGCTCCGACTATCAGTGCTCTGCGCCCTTCCAACACTCCAACCTCCCGGTAGGCCCAATGGCGCCGCCGTTGGTGCTCCACATTTTCGAACAATTCTTTGACATAGGCGAGAATCATCATCAGAGTCCACTCCGCCATGGGATGGTCGAAGACGCCGGCGGCATTGGTCATCACGGCCGGACTCTCTATCAGCCCCGGAAACAGCGGTCCGTCCACTCCCGCCGCCGCCACATGCACCCAACTCACGTTGCGGGCTAAATGCCAGGACTCTTTCAGGAGACCCGATTTGTAATTCCAGATCAGGGCGATCTCTGCCTCTGGCAGGATGGCGTCCAGTCTGTCCCGGGTGCAAGCCGCTTTCAAAACGGCCTCCTCTGCAACTGCAGCCAACTTGGAGGGCACCCGGTCAGTGTAGCTCACCACCGCCACCACCGGACCGGATCCCCCTACGACATGGTGACTCATCAAATCGCAGCAGCAGGAATGGGAGGCGACATCTGGTGAAACCGCAGGCTAGAGAAGAGGAAGAACCTCTTCACCCAAGCGGTGGATCTGCTCAGCACACTGGTCATAGGTATCTCCGGGCATTTGCGGGAAAAACGTCAGGTGTTCCACCCCACCCAGAGCCTCGACGTAGAAGGAAATGCCCTCGGCGACTTCCTCTGCGGTCCCGATCACCCAGGTCTTTTGCTTCACCGATTGTTCGAGAGTGGGTATCAGTCCCGGAGGAGAAGGCCTGCCGTCCTCTCCCATGTAACCCCGGCTCCATCCGTACGGTCCCAGGAATTTCCAGAACTCGTCGTGGCCCGCACGGACCGCCTTCCACGCCTCTTCGTGAGTGTCCTCCACCCGAACGTTGAGGACCAGCATCCGCCTTTCGCCGGGTTCCAGCGCTTCGCCCTGTGCCTCCTCGTACAACTCGGAGAACTTGTTCCACCACATGACGGTGAACTTGTGGTGCTTGAGCCAGAACACCCCTCCCCAACCTCGCCTGGGAACGTACTCCAAGGTGGGCGGAGACGTTATGGCCTGCCAGGTGTCAAAGGGATACAGAGGTCGGGGTACCAACGTCAGGTTCTGCACGGTCCCTCCCCGATCGGGTATGCCGGGTGGGGGATACCGAAAGTGCTTCCCGTGGTAGGAGAAGGTCTCGTTTTCGAAGGCGGCCAGGATCACATCCATGGTCTCGTCGAATCTCTCCCGGTTGATCCGATCCGCCTCGGCCTTGTCAGGGTTGTCGTGACTTCCGATCATGGAACCGAGAGTCTGCGCCTCACGGGGGACGGTGCCTCGACCCACTCCCAGCACTCCCCTGCCGCCGGACAGGTTGTGCATGGTGGCGAAGTCCTCGGCGAACCGCAAGGGGTTCCACTGGGGGACGATGTTGAACAGCGCCCCGATGCGAAGGGTCTCGGTCCGTTCGGCCAGCACGGCTCCAAATAGGACCGCGTTGGGTATCACCTCGTATCCCTCGTACTGGAAGTGATGCTCGGTCAACCAGAAAATGTCGAAGCCGCTCTGTTCGGTCACCACCCCCATGTCCAGCATCCGCTCCGCCGCATACCACATCTGCTTTTGGTTGTAGCGGCGATCAGTGGGAAGCGGAAGGCCGGCGCCCGCATCGTCCATCTCAACTGCTCCAAACAGGAAAATACCGGTTTCCATGGCTCTCCACTCGTCCTATCCCAGTGCCGCGCGCCATCCGGGCGGCTTCGATCCGCATTTTAGCTTCCTTGGGCACCTACTTCCACTGCCGGGTGGCTTCCACTGCCGGGGCGGACTTGTACAGGCGTACCAGGTACCAATCAACAATGAGTGGCGTGCTTCTCCGGCGGCTGTCGATAGAACCCCACGGGCGGGGCGATCACCACGCGGGAAGCCTCCCGTCAGCGTCGGGAAAAGTACTCCCTTCGCCCGCTAGGAATCCAGGCCCATGCCGAAGTCGAACCCGGCTATCTCGGCCAGTTGCTCGCAAAGCATCTCTACTGCCCCCTCGAACAGTTCTCTGCCTTCTTGTGCGGTGGCGCCGGTGGGATCTCCGATGTGGCCTTCAGGACCGAAGTCGTCGGAGGTCCAACCAAAGGGCACCGACCCCCCGAAGCGCACATGTCGATTGCCTGCCAACCGGTCCGGCACCCGGCGGGTGGCCAAAGTCATGTCCACCAGGTCCGGGCGCAGGTGGAGCATCAGCGATGTCTCGTCATGGCCTCCATGGACTCCCATCCCCAGTTCGCCGGACGGGGCCGTAGCCGACCTCCCGCCGTGATCGGGGGGAAGGAACGGATGGAGCAGGAAGGTCTGCATGCCTGCGGCCAGTCGCGCCTCCCGGCAGGCGACCACCAGTAGGGCCGTGTTTCCACCGTGGGAGTTGAGAAAGACCAGACGCCGGGCACCGGTGGCGGCCGCCGAGGCAGCGATGTCGTTCACCACCGAAAGGAGGGTGGTAGCTTGCAGCCACAGCGTCCCCGGCGCCCAAGCGTGCTCGTTGGCCTTGGAGACCGCCAGGGTCGGCAGCAGCCACAGATCGAGTTCCTCTCCACACCGGGTCCCCACCTCCCTGGCTGCTTCGCGGGCGATCAGATGGTCCGTTGTGAGAGGAAGGTGCGGGCCGTGCTGCTCCACCGATCCGATCGGAAGCAAAAGGATCGATGACGGTCCGATCATCTCCTTTACCTGGGGAAGGGTCAGATCCTCGAGTCGTCGGGAACCGCGGGCAGCCATTGCAGATATGGTAAACTGTGCTTACCATCGTCCTGATGTTGGTGGTCCAAAACGCCCGAGAAGTGTGGACCGGATCCCGACGGCTTCGGGCCGCATCAGTGGTGTGCGAAGCGGGCAGGATCAAGAAAGTGACATCCGATCCCGTTCTGCCCCCAATCCTGACCCGTTCCGAACGCCTGGATGGCACCGGCTGCATTGTCATCCCCGGGTTGGTCAACGCCCACCATCATCTTCTGCAAACGGCCTTCCGCACCCTTCCTGGCACCCGGCATCTCTCGATGGGCGCCTGGCTGGCCGCCATGGCCGGCTACTACGAGCGGGCTTCGGTCGATCCCCATCTGGGTGCGGCCGCCGCCGCGGTTGGAGTGGCAGAAGGCCTGCTGGCGGGGGTGACCACCGTGGCCGACCATCATTTCACCTGGCCTGAGGAGATCTCGCCGACAGATCTGGTGGACGCCACCGTCGGCGCCGCCCGCCGGTTGGGAGCCAGGCTGGTGTTCGGCTATGGATCGGCGGGGAATTCACCTACAGCCATCGCTGCGGGGCTGGAAGCGGTGATGGACCGGTACCCGGCCCTCAGTACCGACGGAATGCTGCAAATGGCGTGCGGTCCGGCGGGAGTCCATTCCGACGGCCCGGAAACTTTCAATGTCTTCGCAGAGGCCGCCCGGCAGTGGGGGATTCGTCGGCGAACCCAGGCCAACGAACAGATCGACGTCGAGAGAGCCAACCTCAGACATGGCCGACGCCCCCTGGAACTGTTGGAGGAGTGGGGCTGGCTGGAACCCGATGTGACCATTGCACATCTCTGCGAGATCTCCGACTCCGAACGGACCCGTATTGCCGCTTCGGGGGCGTCGGCCACCCACGCCCCCGGTTTCGACGTCCCGATGGGATTGGGGATCTGCAAGGTGGGGGCCCTGATCGACGAAGGGATAACCGTGGGCCTAGGCACCAGCGGCGGCGGGTACAACGATGGCGGCAACCTTTTGGCCGACGCCCGGTTGGCCCTCCAGGTGGGGGGACTCACGGAACGGTCTCCCACGGCCCTTGAACTACTGACCGCAGCCACCGCGGGGTCGGCGCAGGGGCTCGGGAGACCTGAGTTGGGCCATCTGGAACCGGGCGCCGCGGCAGACCTGCTCTGCTACGACACAACCGGGCCGGAAGACGCCGGAGTGGCGGATCCCCTGTCCGGACTGCTGTGGGCCAACCCGGGCCGCCGTCCCCGCCATGTGGTGGTAGCCGGTCGGGTGGTCGTCAGGGACGGGGAACTGCAAACCGCCGACGTCTCTGTCCTGGCTGCCCGTCTGCGGGAACTCATGGCGGCCCGCCTGGGTCAGCCCGACTACCCCTAGTGCAAGCCCATCGGCTGCCTACATTTGCTGGCGGCCGGCCAGGGCTCTGCCCAGGGTTATCGCATCGGCGTAGTCCAGATCTCCTCCCACTGGTAGTCCCGAGGCAAGGCGCGTGATCCGCACGCCCCTTGACTTGAAAACCCTGGCCAGGTACAGGGCGGTGGCGTCTCCCTCCAGGGTGGGATTGGTGGCCATCACCAGTTCCACGATCCCCTCCGTGTCCATCCGCTGCTCCAATTCGGGGATGCGAAGTTGCTCCGGTCCTATGCCCCTCAGGGGTGACAAGGCACCTCCCAAGACGTGATATCCGCCCCGAAACTCGTTGGTCCGCTCGATCACAGAGATGTCCTGGGGCCGTTCCACCACACAGACCAAGGTGTGGTCCCTGCGGGTGTCCCTGCAGATGGAACACAGTGCCTCGGAGGTGAGATTGAAGCAGCGACCGCAGTTCTTGACCTTGTCGGTCATTTCCAAGATCGCTTCACCGAGGCGTTCCGCCGCTTCCTTGGGAAGGGACATCAGGTGAAAAGCCAACCGCTGCGCAGTCTTGGCGCCGATCCCCGGCAATCTGGCGAATTCGTCAATTACCTTCTGAACGGGCGCCTCGAATTTCATACCTCTCTCAGGGTATTGACCGACAGGGACAAACCGCGGGAACCCGTGGGGGTCATGCCATCACCCGTAACGGTCAAGCTCGTTGCGGTGAGTGCTGGTTCCCTAACGGCGGCGAACAGCAGGAGTCATAGGCCGCAAGCGCTGGCTAGAAGAGACTGGGACCCGAAGGCTGCTTTACTTCCGTAACCGAGATGTCCGCCGCCTCAAAGAATGCTTCGAGGTCGGCACCGGGTTCTTCATCGGGGGCATCCGCCTCACCAGAATCCTTCGCCTCGACCCCAACGTCGGACTCCTGAGGTTCAAACGGCCGCTCGTCGTCCTCGGGTCGGGGATCCGATCGAGGCGCCTGAGGCTGCTGTCTGCCTGTAGTTGGTTCAGGGGGTGGAACCGGTGAGGAGTCCGATGGGCCTGCGGCAGGAGCAGACAGGGAAACTCCATCACGGTCCTGTACAACGAAATCGACCCTGATTCTGTGGCTGGTGCGCCTCTCTATCTCGTCGCTGAGCCGGCTGGCGGCATTTCTTTCTTGGAGCCGGTCACGTCTGAAGGTCACCGAACAGTCGACTGCCAGCCGTTCCCCCTCCAAGGCCACCGGGTTGGTGGGACGCAACAGGGCGGCGTCCATGCCTGTGAAGGTGGCCACCAACTCGGTCCACAAGTCCAGCAGGCGATCAAGAGAAAGCGGTCCGGAGTCAGATGGAGAAGTAACAGATGGTGGGCCTGCGGTTGGAGCCTGCGAACTCTGCGGAGGCGCTGACACCGAAGGTTCTCTGCTCGGCGCGGTTGGACGGGGGACTACTGCAGGTTCAGCCACATCGGTGGTGGCCGCCCGCGCTGGCGCCGAAGGCGAACTGGAGACGGCAGGAGGGGTCCCAATCGGGGCTGCCAAGGCGCCGCCCTGATTGATCCTGGCTTCCAAGGCTTCGATCCTGTTCAAAAGGGCTGCTGGGTGGATGGAGGTCTCCGGCCGCACTATCCACAGCAACGCCATCTCTAGCATCAGGCGTTCTTCCCGGCCTTCCCGTATCTTGATCAAGGCTTCTCCCAACTGATCAATGACGCGATTCACGTCGGCGACCGGCATGATCTTGGCCGTCTCCTTCCAGTCTTCTATGACCTCGGAAGGTTCCTCGGACACCGCGGCAGGGTCGGGCAGATGATGCGCCAGGTACGCACCCCGGAAGAATCCGATCCCATCGGATATGAAAGAGCGCAGATTCACCCCCCGGCTGTCAAGGCGGGCCACCAGCGACAGCACTGCGGGAGCATCCCGATCCACCACTGCCCGAGCCAGGACGGTCATCGTTTCCCGTCCAGCCACCCCCAAGGCTCTCTCCACCCCTTCGGTATTCACTCTGCCTTCGCCCAGGGCCGCCACTTGCTCCAACAGACTCAATGAGTCTCGAACGCTTCCCCCGGCATGGCGAGCGATGGCCTCCAATCCGCCCTCCCCCACTTCATAGCCCTCCTGTTCGGAAACCCACCGCAGATGCCGGGTGAGGGTCTCGGCAGCCACGGGATGGAAGTCGAAACGTTGGCTGCGGGATCGAATGGTGTCAAGGAGCTTGTAGGGCTCGGTGGTAGCCAGGATGAAGTGGACATTGGGAGGGGGCTCCTCCAGCGTCTTGAGGAGGGCATTGCAGGCGGCGGTGGACAACATGTGGGCCTCGTCGAGAATGAACACCCGATGCGCGGAGGGGCCGGCCGCCACCATGGTCACCTGCACCCGGATTTCCCGAATGTTCTCGACCGAGTTGTGGGATGCGGCGTCCAACTCCTGGACATCCAGGGAACTTCCGGCAGTAATGGCTTGACAGGTGGCGCATCGATCGCAGGGCTCGCCGTCGTGGCGGGGGGGGGGGGGGGGGGCGGGGGGGGGGGGGGGGGGGGGGGGGGGGGGGGGGAGCGGTGGAGGTCTTGCCGGTCCCTGGGGGCCCGGCAAACAGATGGGGGTGGGCCCCCCGCCTCTCGCGCGCTTCGCGTACCAGTGTGCGAGTCACATGTTCCTGTCCGATTACCTCCCCAAAGACCTGGGGACGGTATTTGCGATAAAGCGCCTGGTGTTCCATATGGTTCGAATGGTATATTCGGCCACTGACATCATGTCTGAGACCGCATCAAAAACAGTTTGCGGAGGCGACAGCAAAGGGAGGAAAGACCGTGAAGCGCCATCGGCCCCAGCCGCCGCTAGGCATCCGGGATCGAATCCATCGCCAGCAGGCCGAGACGGCGCTATCTCCTGCAGCCACTCGTTCGGCCGACTCCCGGGGAAGGTATCTGCCCGAACCGGATGACGATCTGCTGACCCCCTTTCAGGTAGATCGGGACCGCCTGCTGTTCTCCAAGGCATTCCGGCGCCTCCGCAACAAGACCCAAGTCTTCCCCGACCCACCGGGAGACCACGTCATCACGCGGCTCACCCACACAATCCATGTGGCCCAGATCGGCAGGTCGCTGGCGGTGGCGTTGGGTCTTAACGAAAGCCTCGCCGAGGCGATATGTCTGGGCCACGACATCGGTCACTCCCCCTTCGGGCATGTCGGAGAGGAGGCCCTCTCTCCCTATGTCCAGGAAGGCGATTGGCATCACGCTGCCCACGGAGTGCGGCTATTGAACACCCTGGAGCCGCTGAACCTGACCTTTGAGACCCTGGACGGAGTCCGGGCCCACACCTGGCGGATCGACCCGGGACCCTCCACCCCGGAAGGCATGCTGTGCCGATTCGCGGATCGCATCGCCTATCTGACACACGACCTTGATGATGCCTTCCGTCATAACGCACTCTCCCGCAGCGAGATTCCGGCGGCCATGGTTGAGAGGTTCGGGGAACCTCAACAGTGGGTCTCAGCCATGGGCCGGGCCGTGGTCGACCAATCGGCTCGCAGCGGGAAGGTATCCATGGACCCCGAGGCGTTGTCAGTGATGACCGAATTCCGGACCATGATGTTCGAAAGGGTGTACGAGAGCCCACCGCGGATCAAGGAACACAAATGGGCTGTGGCAGTCATCACCCGGTTGGTGGAGCACTTCATCCGCAATCCCGAGGATCTACCGTCGGATTTCGGCTTGGAGAGTGATCCTCCCCAGGTGAGGGCGGTCGACTATGTGGCCGGTTTCACCGACCGGGCCGCGATGTCCGCGTACCGGAGGCTGTTCGGCGATATACCCGGTTTTCCGGGCTAACCGGTCCAGAGAGGCTGTTCAACCGTCCAGGACACCGGGTTGCCCCATCGCTCAGCGTAGCTCACCTTATGAACCGGGCGACGGGCAGCCAACCCCCACCTCCCCTTCGGGTACCCGCAGGGAACCGCGGCTGCCTGCTTCCATCCCCGGTCGGTTGGGACACCCAGCAGTGCCGCAGTCTCCTCCGCTTTGAAGGCTCCCAAGATGGTGGTGAGGCAGGTGCCCACGCCATGTCCCCGGGCGGCGAGCATGGCGCTCCACACCGCCGGGTAGATGGATGCGCCCGACTCGTCTCCCCTCGCGTAGAAGAACAGCCACAACGGCACCTGCGCGGCGTTGTCGGCCAACCACTGTGCAGACCTGAAGACCCGCAGGGTCCCCTCGTCACCCTCCCGCCGGGCCTTTTCCAATGCCTTGCCGTAAACCTCATCCAAGAGAGTGGCGAAAGCCTCCTGATAGAGAGCACCCACGCAAGCGCGGGTGTCAGGGTCGGCGACCGCCACGAATCTCCAGTTCTGCGAATTGCCTCCCGAGGGAGAACGCACCGCGGCATCCAGCATGGCTTTTATCACAATGGTCGGAATCGGGTCGGGCAGCACTCGCCGCATCGCCCGGGTGGTGTAGAGAGCCTGTGTGAGATCCATACCTGTCAGAGTAGACGGGTTAGCAGAGTCTGAATCCGCCGGGACTGTGCCTGTCACCCTTCTTCTAAGCTTGTCCTATGAGCAACTTTGCATCCTCCAAGAACCATGTAGAAGTCCTGGGCAAGCGCATGGCCTACACCGAGGCCGGCGAAGGTGATCCCATCGTGTTGCTGCACGGCAACCCGACTTCCTCCTACCTGTGGCGAAAGGTCATTCCTGCGGTGGTCGGGCAAGGTCGTTGCCTGGCGCCCGACCTGATAGGCATGGGGGACTCCGACAAACTCGACGATTCGGGTCCCGGTTCCTACCGATTCGTGGAACATCGCCGATACCTGGACGGATGGTTGGAGGCGGTGGGGGCCACCGACAACGTCACCCTGGTGGGTCACGACTGGGGCGGGGCGCTGGCCTTTGACTGGGCCAATCGTCACCGCGATGCGGTGCGAGGCTTGGTCTATATGGAGACCATCGTGTGCCCCGTTTCATGGGATGACTGGCCGGGTCCCGCCCGGGGGATATTCCAAGCGATGCGGTCGCCGGCCGGAGAGACGATCGTCATCGAAAAGAACGTCTTCGTAGAGAGGATCCTCCCGGCTTCGGTGCTTGATCCTCTTTCGGAGGAGGTCATGAGCGAGTATCGCCGACCCTACGTGGAAGGTGGGGAGACCCGCCGCCCCACCCTCACCTGGCCCAGGGAGATCCCCATTGACGGCGACCCTGCGGACGTGGCCGAGATAGCAGCAGCCTATGGGAAGTGGCTGGCGGAAAGCGATGTTCCCAAGTTGTTCATCAACGCCAAGCCCGGAACCATCCTGATCGGCAAGCAGCGGGAGATCTGCCGCTCCTGGCCCAACCAGACCGAGAAAACCGTGCGGGGAACCCATTTCATCCAAGAGGATTCCGGAGAACGGATCGGAGCCTACATCGCCGACTGGATGGCCGGCATCTAGCCGCACGGCGGTGACCTGTCCGGTCAAAAAGGCGGCGGACAATTCGTATGGTGTCACACCCGGGGGACAAACCAGTAGCAGTACATCGGTCATTGGTGGTCTGAAGGGAGGTCCACATGAACAACCACGGCAGCATCCGGTACGGCGACACCACCATCACCTATGAGGTGATTCGAAGCGAGCGCCGCAAAAAGACGATTCACACCAAGGTCCGTCTTGATAGCGTGCGAGTGCTGGCGCCTGCCCGTACCTCTGACCAAGAATTGGAGGACCTGGTCCAAAAGCAAGCGCCCTGGATACTCAAGAAGAGGCAAGTCCTGGCTGACAGGCCCCCTCCCAAACGGTTCGTTACCGGGGACACGATGCCGTACCTTGGTAAGGACCATCTCCTGGTGGTTGACACCGACAGTTTCATGCGGCCCTGGGTCCGCTTCGAGGACGGGAGTTTTCTGTTCGACGCGCCACCCAGAATGGATGAGGGAGAGCGGCGGGAGTTGATCAGCAACGGATTCAGGGACTGGTACCGGCAGAGAGCCGAGCAATACCTGCCTGAGCAGGTGGAGTACTGGTTGCCATTTGTGGCCAGCCATCGTGAGCCTCGCATTCTGATCCGTGATCAGAAACGCCGCTGGGCCAGTTGCTCCTCGGACGGAACTCTGCGTTTCAACTGGCGGGTGATCATGCTTGACCCTGAACTCATCGATTACCTGGTTGTGCACGAACTGACTCATCTCACTGTCATGAATCATTCTCCCGCATTCTGGGAGTCGATGCGCTTCGTCATGCCGGACGCCAAGGACCGCAACAAACGACTCGACCAAACAAGCTTGAGTCTTCCCTTTTGATGGACCATCATCTCACATGCCGGCCGGCATGGCGATCAAGACTCCATCGGCAGCCAAAGTCACCATTCAAGAGAAGGCGGGGTGTGCAGAGTTGATCCTGGTAGCGATCCCGGCTTTGCTGGTCGGCACGGTCAGCCTGCTTGCCTTCCTCGGCAAGTGGATATGGCCGTTAGATCTGGCCACCAGCTTTCGCCCCCTTTATGCGGTGGGGCTTTTGGCGGCGGGAACCACCCTTTTGTTGGGTAAGTGGCGGCGTCTGGGCTGGGCGGTCGTCATTGTCGGGTTGCTGAACCTGGCTTTTGTGGCGCCCTTGTTCTGGGGGAAACAGGACATTCCTCCCCAGTCGCCCACGATGCGGGTGATCTCGTTCAATGTCCAGGGGCAGAACGAGGAGTACCAGCAGGTGATCGACTTTTTGCGGCGAACAGCGGCCGACGTGGTTTTCCTCCACGAAGCCAACCGGCTCTGGGAAGAAGCCCTTTCAGAGGCCATTACGGAGGGGGGGTTTGAATACCACCAACACCGCTCTCGCCCCGACCATCTCATCTTCTCCACCCTGACGCTCACCAGGATCCGGCCGGTGGAGGTCACCAGTCACGGGTGGGCGGAAAGGGAAGCCAGGGCGATGGAGGTAGTGGTTGGTGTGGGCGACACGGAAGTGACGTTGCTGGGAATCCATCCGCTGGCGCCCACCAATCCCCGCCGAACGGCCCTGCGGGACGCGCAATTCGAATTCGTGGCGAAGTGGGCTGGCGGATCGGGAGGACCGACCGTGGTAACCGGAGACTTCAACGCCACTCCCTGGTCCCATGTATTCGTGTCTCTAACTGACGCCGGGCTTCGTAACTCCCAGCGCGGTTACGGGCTCGCCCCCAGCTTCCCCACCAACGGCAATCTTCTCACCCGCGTCCCCATAGACCATCTCCTTCACTCCCCACACCTGGCGGTGGCGGACCGGTGGCTGGGACCGGACTTGGGCTCCGATCACCTGCCACTGGTGGTAGACCTGGCTTTGGTTCCCCCTTCGGGATGACTTTTTCCAAGTAGTGCGGATGGTGCAGATCTTCTTTATCCTTCGGAGTCAGTCTTTGTCACAACCAAAGGACTTGAGTGGACAGCTTTTTCGCCCGCAACCGGCGACGACTGGCCGAGATGGTCGGTCCTCAGGGTTTGGCAGTGGTGATGGCCGGTGTCCCGAGTGCCCGAAACCCGGATGTGGAGCACGCCTTCCGCCAGGACTCCGACTTCTTCTACCTCACCGGCTTCAGCGAACCGCGTGCGGCAGCGGTGATCGCTCCCGACCATTCCCAAGGAGAATTCACGCTGTTTGTCCAGCCCGCAGATCGCCAGAGGGAAATATGGGACGGACCCCGGGCGGGCGTGGACGGCGCCAAGGAAATGTATGGCGCCGACGCCGCCTACCCGGTGGCGGAATTCGACAAGCGCCTCACCGGACTGGCGCAGGGACGTTCGCAAGTGTGGCTGTCCCTGGCCCCGTCCGCCCGGTCCAAACAGGTCATGAACCTGCTGGACAGGGCCCATGCCTTGCGGACCCGACTGGGAGTGGACTTTCCCCGGCGCCTCTTCGACTTGCGACCGGTCCTCTCCGAGCTTCGGCTGCGCAAGTCTTCCGAAGAGATCCAATGGCTGCGGGAGGCCTGTGATCTCACCATGGAAGGCCACCGGGAGGCCATGCGCTTTGCCGGGCCCGGCCGCTGGGAGTACCAGGTCCAGGCTGCCATGGAGAACGTGTGGCGGATGGGTGGCTCCCCTCGCGACGGGTACCCGTCCATCGTGGCTTCCGGACCGAATGCCTGCATTCTCCACTACGTGAACAACAGCCGAAGGATGGAGGACGGAGATCTCTTGCTGGTGGACGCGGCCTGCGAAGTGAACCACTTCACATCCGACATCACCCGAACCTTCCCTGTCTCGGGCTCCTACACGGCTGCGCAGCTTCGCGTCTACCAAGTGGTTCTGGACGCCCAAGAGGCTGCGATCGCCGTCTGCCAGCCGGGCAGTCACATCCGGGCGCCCCACGAAGCGGCGGTGGAGGTCCTGGTGGAAGGCATGGTGGAATTGGGGCTCTTGCCCACCGGGGTCGAGGATGCCATGAACATGCACCTTTACCAGGAGTTCTTCATGCATGGAACCTCCCACTGGTTGGGAATGGATGTCCATGACGTCGGTGTTTACCGGGTTGGAGAGGCCAACCGCCGTCTGGAACCGGGAATGTCCCTGACGGTCGAACCGGGGTTGTATGTCGACCCCTCCCGCCCCGAGGTGGAGTTCACCATGCTGGATTTCGATTCCGACCAGTGGGCCAAGGAAAAGATGCTTGACCCCGCGGCTTCAGCCCGCCACAAGCAACTACGGGATGATGCTCCCAAAGTCACCCACACCGTTCCCCCTGAACTGCTGGGAATCGGGGTCAGGATCGAAGACGACGTGGTAATAACCGATCGGGGCCACGAGGTGCTCACCGCCGACCTTGCCAAGGCGCCCGACGATGTTGAGCAGTTGTGCCAACAGGCTCCACGACACAACCCGCAACGAAGGTAGGAGGCGCGGTGAAGACCCTGCGTATCGCCAATTGCTCCGGCTTTTACGGTGACCGGCTCGCCGCAGCACGGGAAATGGTGGAAGGAGGTCCCATCGATATTCTCACCGGCGACTATCTGGCTGAACTTACCATGGCCATTCTCTGGCGTCTTCGGCGCCGCGATCCCAAGGGCGGGTATGTCCGCACCTTCCTTACCCAGATGGAACAGGTGCTGGGGACCTGCCTGGATCGGGGGATCAAAGTGGTGTCCAACGCCGGCGGACTCAACCCCGAGGGAATGGCGGAACAGTTGGGAGAACTGGCCGGTAGCCTCGGTCTGCAGCCCCGGATCGCCTGCGTCACGGGGGACGATCTTTCTGCGCGTGTTGGGGAATTGCAGAAGCTGAACGGACTACGCCACTTTGATACCGGACAGCCCCTGCCGTCGAGCATCAAACCCCTCACCGCCAACGCCTACCTGGGCGGAACGGGCATTGCCGAGGCGCTTTCCTGGGACGCCGATGTGGTGGTGACGGGACGCGTGACGGATGCCGCAGTGGTGATCGGCCCGGGGATGTGGGCCTTCGACTGGGCAGCGGACGACTATGACGCTCTGGCCGGCGCCTTGGTGGCGGGCCACATCATCGAATGCGGAGCACAGTGCACCGGGGGAAACTATGCCTTCTTCGATCGGGTGCCTAAACCCGAGCGGGTGGGATTTCCCATCGCCGAGCTGACGGCTGACGGCTCGGCGGTAATCACCAAACACCCGGGAACCGGAGGAGTGGTGTCGGTGGGAACAGTGACCGCGCAACTCCTGTACGAGGTGGGAGGGGTGCGGTATCACAATCCTGATGTAACCGCCCGCCTGGACACCATCCGGCTCTCCCAGGAGGGACCCGACCGGGTATCGGTCACCGGAGTCCGCGGTGAACCCCCTCCCTACACCCTGAAGGTTGCTCTCAACTACCTGGGTGGGTACCGCAACAGCGTCACCATGATGATCACCGGGCTGGATGCCGATCGGAAGGCAGAGTCGGTTACCACGGCTCTATGGGAGAGTCTGGGGGGTGCAGAGCAGTTCGAGGAGGCGGCGGTCACCTTCAGCGACACCGGCCATGCCGATCCGACCACCAATGAGGCAGCCATGTCACAGCTTCGCATCACGGTCAAGGGTCCCGACCCCAACAAGGTTGGCCGACGTTTTTCGCGGGCGGCCGTGGAGTTGGCGCTGGCGCACTATCCCGGATTCTTCATGACCGCTCCGCCGCAGGGCTCCTCCCCCTACGCCGTTTACTGGCCAACCACCGTGGACGCCTCCGAGGTCGTACAGCAGGTCCGAATGGGTGACCGGGAGAGGACAGTGTCCCCGCCGCGGCGATCGGAGCCGGGCATTGCGGAAGACGCCAGTACTGATCCGGTCGAGGTCGATTCCACCCCTTCAATAAAACACAGTCGGCGGTGGCAGGACACAGAGACCGTGACGGTACCCCTGGGAAGAGTGTTAGGCGCCCGCTCCGGCGACAAAGGCGGGGACGCCAACGTCGGGGTTTGGGCAGAGAGTCCGGATGCTTTCGAGTGGATGGTCGAGTTCCTGACCGAATCACGTTTCCGAGAGTTGATATCCGAAGCCGCCGGCTTGGAGGTCGAACGTCATGTTCTTCCCAACCTGTGGGCCGTCAACTTCGTGGTCAGGGGGCTCCTAGGAGAGGGCGTGTCATCCAATACCCGCACCGACCCCCAAGCCAAGAGCCTGGGCGAGTACCTGCGGGCCAAATTCGTTCCGCTGCCTGCATCGCTCCTGAAGGGATGAGGAGCCCCAGGCTCGGGTGGCCTGACACCGTTAACTGGTGGGGTTGCCGTCATATCTATCACCTTGGGGGATCCTCCCCTACCCCGCTCGAATCTCCCCGCGACGATCATTGCAGGCAGGAGGTATCCTCCTTTCGGTGGCTTCTGCTATAAGGGTCAAGAATCTCGTCAAGACATACGGCGAGGTCACTGCGCTCGGTGGAGTGAGCTTTGCAGTGGACGAAGGGGAGGTGCTGGCATTGCTCGGTCCCAATGGAGCGGGGAAAACCACCGCGGTCGAAATCCTAGAGGGGTACCGGCAGGCAGACTCGGGAGAAATAGACGTGCTGGGCTTTCGCCCAACCGCCGGTGGACGAGCCTTCCGCGATCGGATCGGCATCGTGCTTCAGGAAACCGGCATCGAACTGGTATTGACCGTTCGGGAGGTGATCGAACTGTACGGGGTGTCCTACTCTCGTCGGCGCCCGGCCGATGAACTCATCTCGCTGGTGGGGCTGGAGGAAAAGGCCGACGCCCGCATCAAGACTCTCTCGGGTGGCCAGCGTCGTCGACTCGATCTTGCCCTGGGACTGGTCGGAGATCCTGACCTGGTGTTTTTGGACGAGCCCACCACCGGCTTCGACCCTGCCGCCCGCCGCAAGTCTTGGGAATTGGTCGAAGGGCTCACCGCCTTGGGCAAGACCATCCTCCTCACCACCCACTACCTGGACGAGGCCCAGCATCTGGCCGATCGGATAGTGGTCCTGAATGAGGGAAGAATCGTAGCCGAGGGGACGCCCCAATCTCTGGGATCGGCTCAGGCAGTCACCACAGTCCGATTCAGGATGGCCGATCCCGCCGGGCTCCCTGCCCTCGGCGACGGTCCCGACATCGAGGACAACCTGGTGACATACCGGGTTACCCAGCCGACCGCCGATCTGTACTCCCTCACCCGCTGGGCTGTTGAGCGGGGGGTGGAATTGGCCGATCTGGAGGTTACCCGGCCCAGCCTGGAGGACATCTACCTCGACATCATGGATCAGGCGGACAATGAAAGGCGGCAAGAATGACGGGCTTGCGAGCCGACCTCCCCTTGCTGTGGCGACAGATCCGCAGCCAGAACCGCACTTTTTGGAGAACACCGGTGGCCGCCTTCTTCACCTTGGCCCTCCCGGTCTTCTTCCTGGTGTTGTTCAGCGTGCTCTTTGGAAGCGCCGAAGTGGCCGAGGGGTACCGCTTCTCTCAATTCTTCGCACCCGCCATGGCGGTGTTCGCGGCCGGTTCGGCAACTTTCACCAGCCTGTCGATCGGAACTGCCCTGGCCCGTGACCAGGGCATTCTCAAGCGGGTGCGGGGCACACCGCTTCCACCCTGGATCTACATGAGTGGGCGGATCGGCTCGGCGGTGTGGATCGCGGTGGTGTCGGTGGTGGTTATGTTTTCCGTGGCATGGGCCCTGTTCGGCTTCGTCATGCTGTGGGACAACCTGGGCGTAGCCCTGCTGATGTTCGTACTGGGCATGGCTACCTTTTCGGCGCTCGGGTTGTCGGTGTGTGCGGTCGTCAAGAACGCGGACTCGGTGCCGGCGGTGGCCAATGCCTTCTTTCTGCCGATGGCTTTCATCTCGGGGATCTTTATTCCGCTCGACGACGCACCGGGTTGGCTACTTGTCCTGGGAGATGTCTTCCCGCTCAAGCATTTCGCAGAACCCTTCGGCGACTCCTTCAATCCTTTTCACACCGGGCAGGTCCTCGGTTGGGAGAATCTGGCGATCATGAGCGCCTGGCTGGTGCTTGGGTTGATAATAACCATCCGGTTCTTCAGTTGGGATCCGAAGGGCTCCGGATAGGATTCACAAGCAACCGACCTGCCGACCTGTTCATGACCACACCCTTCACCAGCCTCCTCTACCGCATATACGAGCGACGCCTGTTGGCTCAGATGGACGCCTCCCGTTTCCCCAGACATGTGGGGGTGATCCTCGACGGTCACCGCCGTTACGCCCGCCAGAGTGGGTTGCCGGCCTACACGGACAGCTACTGGGAGGGCATGCGGAGGTTCGAGAAGTTCATCGACTGGTCGGCGGAACTACAGATTCCGGCCATAACCGCTTGGGCGCTGTCAAAAGACAATCTCAGCCGCTCCGCTGCTGAACTCGATCCTATCTACGAAGTGCTGATCAGCTTCTTCGAACGCATTCCCAAGCGTTGCCGGCAGCACGGAATGGGACTGCGGTTCATTGGAAGCCTCGATCTGCTCCCATCCGGGTTGATAACCGCAGCCAAGATCGCCATGGAGCAAACCGGCCCGGGCTCCAGAGACCGCAATCTGACCATTGCGATGGGATATGGCGGACGTCAAGAGATCGTCGACGCCTGCCGCAACCTGGTGGCTGAACTCGGAGCCACCGTCACCGACCCCGTTCAGTTGGCGGAGAAGATCGATCATGAAGGACTGGCCCGTCACATGTACTCCTCGGACCTGCCCGATCCGGACCTGTTGATCAGGACATCGGGAGAGTCCCGGCTGTCGGGTTTCTTGCTATGGCAGTCCGCCTACGCCGAGTTCGTCTTCGCCGATGTTTACTGGCCGGCCTTCCGCCGGGTCGACTACCTTCGGGCCCTTCGTGACTTCTCGCGCCGGGAGCGTCGCTACGGGCGCTGAGACTATTGGGTCACCTGCTCCGCTGACAGGTGGGTGACATCTCCGAATCTCTCCAGGGCGAACATCACCGCATGGGCCATGGGATAGGTCCGGAGCATGGAGACAGCAGTGTGTAGGGACCGGAACTTGTGCCAGGCGATGGGGATGGCGCCACATCCCAACAGCGTCTCGTAGATAACCGCGTTGGTGCCGCCATGGCCCACCAGCACAATTGATTTCTGCTGACCCGCCTGCCATAGGCGCGGCTGGTCGGGCTCCAGCATCTTTACGCCGTAACCCTCCAGTGTGCGCAGCAGCCCAGCGGCGATTCTCTCCCGAAAGCGATGGTAGGGCTCACCCCTGCGCACTCCTCTCCACAGCCTGTCCAGAGAGGGGGCTCCTTCAAGCTTGGAGACCCGAGCTTTGACCTGCTGGATCGGCATCCCGTCCCACTCCACGGGGTCCCCGATCTCGTTCATCCAAGGTTGCACCTGAGGCGTCAGGCCCAGCCTCTCGGCCAGAGGCGCCGCGGTCTCCCGGGCTCGCCGTAGCTCCGAGACCCACAGTTCATCCACCCTGGACCAGGACCGATCCGCCAACTGGTGGGCCTGGATTGTCCCCAACTCGGTGAGAGCCGGGTTACCGACCATTCGCCCACGGTGGGTCCAAGCGGGCTCGGCGTGCCGGATGAGGGTGAGCTTCATGTCCCTGAAGGTAACGCCTCTGTCTTTGCATTTGCCAATCGCTTCGCGAATCCGAGGCACACTCCGTCAACTTGGGGGAGGCGGTGGGGTATCGTGTATTTCGCCGCTATTGGGAGAGCATGGAAACAATCACGGTCCACAATTCTTCGCGGCGAGGCTGGCTGATCGTCCTGGTGGGCCTTGTCCTGGTTGCTTTGGCGTTGGATCTGCTGGTGTGGAACCGGCTGGTCGCCGATCTGGCCAATAGGGTGTACCAGGGAGAGGAGGTCTTGGAGGCCCGAGAGCGGGTGTGGGCGGGAATCATGCTGGCGGCCGGAGTGATTCTCGCTTTGTGGGGCGTCGTCTCGTGCATCAGACCCCGCCCGGTGATGATCGTGGCGCCCGCAGGGCTCCATGTTGCTTTGCGCGGGCCCCTGAAGCCACTCGATTTGTTGCCTTGGGAGTCGATCGAGGCAGTCCTCCCGCAACCGGTGGCCGATGACGGAAGCCTGCTACGGAGTCTCACCATCGTATTCCATCCGACGGCCGGCCGGCCCGACCTGCCCCATGATCCGTGGGGCGCCAGATGGACGGGAAGTCGAATCTTGAGGGTGTTGTCCTCCGACTGGTCGGTCCGGGCCGAGGTAGTGTCCGTTGTGAGCAATCACTACCTGACCCACATGGCAGAACGAGTGGAGGTGAGCAACAGTGTCTAGTCCCATGCTGATCGGAGCTCACCTGTCTAACAAGATGCCCCTGGAGGAGGCCGGGGCAATCGGCGCCGAAGTGATCCAGTGCTTCTTGTCCAATCCCCAGAGTTGGAAGAAGCCCCTGCCTCGAGATGACGCCAAGGAGTTGGCGGCGTCACCGATTCCCATCTATGTGCATGCTCCTTACCTGGTGAATGTCGTGGCGAAAGTGCCCAGGATCCGAATACCGAGCCGGCGGATCCTGGCCGAGACGTGTGAAGCTGCCTCCGAGATCGGCGCGGCGGGCGTCGTGGTTCACGGCGGGCACGTGACAGGGGGAGGCGACTTGGGAGAAGCCGCCGAACGCTGGCGCAAGGCTCTGGTGCAACTCGACACCGATGTTCCGGTCTTGATCGAGAACACCGCTTCCGGCGATTTCGCCGCCGCCCGAAGGCTGGAGGACATCAGGCGGCTTTGGGAGGAGATTGGCGACTTGGAGGTGGGTTTCGTGCTCGACACCTGCCACGCCTGGGCCGGAGGGGAACCGCTGGAAGGACTAGTGGAGCGGATTCTGGCTGTGACAGGAAGAATCGACTTGGTGCACGCCAACAATTCCCGGGATCGCTTCGATTCGAGGAGGGATCGCCACGCCAACCTCAAGGACGGGGAGATCCCGCCGGAACTACTCGCCGAGGTGGTCCGCGATGCCGCCGCTCCCGCCGTGGTGGAGACCCCCTCGGAGGGCCAGGAGGCGGACATCGTCTGGCTGAGAGACCAAGTGCTCCACCCCAACAGATGATCAACAGGGGCCCCACCCAGGCAAGCGCCTAGCGAATCACCGACTTCGGAGTAGGGCGGAGTTGCGAGACGACGGATCGCTCCCGGTGGACCATCTCCGACACGGCAGGCAGCATCTGGTGGTTCCAGGTCTCACTCGCATACATCGCCTGGTAGATCCGGTCGCGCTCCTCTGGGGAGTCGAACCGTCGTATCCAGACATAGCCGTCGGGGTCTTCCTCGTCTGTGAATGATCCCACCACAACCACTCCCTGCGAGACTTGGAAGGGGATCAGTGTTTCCTCCATGAAACGAACGAATTCGTCGCGTTTTCCCGATATGCATTGGTACTGCCTCAGTTCAAACAGCATTGGATCCTCACTGTCGCCTTCTTCTGTGCTCGGGTTGCCCGAACGATCTGCTCACGGTCAAGGCGTCCCGTCCGATTCCACGGGCTTCAGATTAACAACTATGCACACCTGGTACCGCCTGCGCCGCAGTCTCGTCATTCCAAGGGACTAGAACCTAGAACCGATATCATCACAGGTATGGACTTTCTGCTAGAGACACATTCGGGCCTGCGGTGGCTGGTGCTGGTCGCCTTGATCGCCATGGTGGTGATCGGTTTGGCAAAGTGGAGCAAGGACTCCTCTCATCACCCTGCCCTGGTAAGCGTTAGCACCATTCTGCTGGACGTCCAGGCTTTACTGGGGATCATCCTGTTGGTGGTCAACGGGACCTGGGATGACCTCTTCCACCCTGTGGTGATGTTGATTGCCGTGGGATTGTTCAAGATCGGCAAGATCAGGACCGAAAAGGTCGAAGAGCCGACCAGGGGAAAGAGACTCACCGCAGTAACCATCCTCACTCTTGTTGTGATTCTCCTGGGCATCTACCTGTAACAGTCCTCTCGCCCTCACCCCACCGGCAACGGCACACACCTGTAAAACCATTCCACAAATCTCGGATCTGCGCACCAGGTAGCGGCTTATCATTGAGGGCAGCTAGCCCCCAGGGGGCGGTCGACTCGACTTGCAGCGTGCTGACCCCCGTCACCGGGCAACCTGAAACCCAAGAACCGATCCCCCAACCCATGGCGGTGGGGAGAGAGGAGCTAAACATGGCAAAGGTGACTGTTCCGGTCATTCGAGCCCGCAAAGGCGTCGAGAAGATCGCCATGGTGACTGCCTATGACTTCCCCGGCGCAAAACTGGCCTCAGAAGCAGGCATAGACATCATATTGGTGGGAGACTCCGCCGCCAACGTCGTACACGGTTTCGACACCACCCTTTCGATCAGCCTGGAGATGATGGCCTTTCATGTGGCTGCAGTCGCCCGGGCGAAACCCCACTCACTGGTGGTGGGAGACATGCCTTGGATGAGCTTTCACATTTCCCCCGAGGACACGGTTCGCAATGCCGCTACCTTGGTTCGAGCAGGCGCCGAAGCTGTCAAGATAGAAGGGGGCTCCGAGCGAATTCCCCACATCGAGCGTCTGATTGCGGCGGAGATTCCAGTGATGGGTCACCTGGGACTCACCCCCCAGTCGGTCCATGCCGAGGGCGGATACCGAGTCCAGGGTCGTCGGCTCGACACTGCCCGACGGATCATCCGTGATGCTCAGGCTTTGGAAGAGGCGGGTATATTCGCCCTTGTTCTGGAGGGAGTGCCCGAAGCGTTGGCGTCGGTGGTGACCGACCGGATTTCCACTCCCACCATCGGGATCGGCGCCGGTCGTTCAGCGGACGGTCAGGTGCTGGTCTTCCACGATCTCCTGGGAATGGGATTCGGCCGGTACCCCAAGTTCGTGCGGCAGTATGCCAACTTGAGGGACATCGCCACCGACGCGCTCCGCCGCTTTCGTGACGACGTCAAGACCGGGAACTTTCCCGGCAAGAAAGAGACCTACCGGGTGGACCCCGGCCTTGAGGAAGCTCTGCAGCTGGAGGAGACACCTTCGACCGCAAACGTCTTCTCCTTGTAGTTCTTCTGACGCTTCCGGCCTGGGCCTGCGGAGAGGTCCAGGTCGCAGACGACGTGGGTGGCGGCAACACAACTGCCGCTGCCCACCGGGAATCTCCCGGCGACGTTCCTGCAACCGACGCCCCAACGGCGCCTTCGACGACTCTCCCCGAGACTGTCACCACCTCGACATCTACCCCGCCCACCGCGGCGCCAGACACCGTCACCGAAACCTCTCCTCCTACAACTACCACCTCTCCCGCTACGGCCACCGCTCCCGCCGGCACCTCCACGACGACCACCACATCGTCCCCTCTTCTGGAGACCGGAGACGTGGAAGGACTCGAGATCATCACCGCCCGCCTGGGAGAGCGGTCTCTGCTGCTGGCATTGGCAGATACCAACAGCCTGCGCTCCCGCGGTTTGATGGGGGTCCAATCTCTGGGCGACCTGGATGGGATGGTCTTCGCCTGGAAGGATCCCGTTGGAGTCTCCTTCTGGATGAAGAACACCCTGATACCTCTGGACATCGGGTACTTCGACGAGGACGGCGCGCTTTTCGCAGTGCTGGCAATGGTCCCCTGCACCCAAGACCCCTGTCCCACCTACCCCTCGGCAACGGCGGTCCGTTTCGCCCTGGAAGCAGTTCCCGGATTCTTCGACGAGGTCCCCTTGGGGGAATCTTTGATCCTAGGTGAGACGGTCGCTTGGCCGTGAGACGGTAGCACCGCGATTCTTTAGGTTCCGATCTCCGCTACAATGATGTTCCGCACCCCCAAAATGCGCTTAGCGCCTGTCCTGCCCCCAAGGAAGGGGCCTTCTGCTCTCGAAGCGGATGACCAAAGGAGGTGACGCCACTTGCGTCAGTACGAGCTAATGACCATCCATCGCCCGGAGATATCCGAGGCCCAGTACCGAGACAAGGTCCTGGAGTTGAAGGAGTTCCTCACCAATCAAGGGGCTGTGAACCAAACGGTTGACCCGTGGGGAAAGAGGCGGTTCGCATACAAGATCGATCATGTCTCCGAGGGTTACTACACCGTCAACCGGTTCGAATCGGAGCCGTCCACAGTGGACTCCTTGAGGCGAGTGCTGTCTTTGGCCGACGACGTGCTACGTCACAAAGTCATCCGTCCCGAGGTTTGAGTTTGGTTCCCATGAGTAAGGAGAGGAAGAAGAGCAATGGCAAATAACTACAACGCGGTGACCGTAGTCGGGAATCTGGTGGAGGATCCCGAACTCCGTTTCACCACCGCGGGAATACCGCGGGCCAATATCCGGGTGGCAGTCAATCGGAGCTGGCGTGATCCGAACAACGAGTGGCAGGAAGAGACCAGTTTCTTCAGCGGAACCGTCTGGCGTCAATACGCCGAGAATGTCGCCGAGTCCCTTGAAAAGGGAGCCAGAGTGATCGTTACCGGCCGCCTTCAGCAGCGTCAGTGGGAAACGGCAGAAGGTGAACGCCGCTCGGTGATTGAAATCAGGATCGAGGAAGTCGGGCCCGCGCTTCGATTCGCGACCGCCGACGTCCGGCGGACAACCCGCGAATCTGGAGGTAGTTACTACGAAGGGTCACAACGGCCCTCCCGTCCTCCAGCTGCTCCCGCCAAGCCCTCCGCTTACCAACAAAACGAAGAGCCGTTCTAGGGGAGGAGCGTTATGGCACGCAAAGCATCACCCCGCAGACGCCCCCGTTCGGGATCGGGCTACCGCAGACTCAAGAAGAGGTCCTGTTACTTCTGCGACAACAAGATCCGCTACGTCGATTACAAGGACATAACGTTGCTGCGCAGATACATCTCCGATGCCCGCTGCAAGATCCGGGGAAGACGCTCTACAGGAAACTGCCAGCGGCATCAGAATGCCGTGGCACGAGCCATCAAGAACGCCCGCGAAATGGCGCTTCTGCCCTACACCAACCTATGAGCGCCCGGCTGATCCTCACCGAGGACATCGCCGGACTCGGCTACAAGGGAGAGGTGGTGGAGGTGGCTCCCGGGTACGCCCGCAACTACCTGATACCCCGCAGGAAGGCAGTCAAAGCCACTCCCAAGGCCATTGCCCACATACAGGCCCTCAAGCAGGCCAAGCTGGCCGAATACCTTCGGAGGAAGACACAGGCCGAACAGGTAGCCACCAGGCTGGTGGGCAAAATGGTGGTGATCGCCGCCCGCGCTTCTGACGCGGGAAACCTGTACGGTTCCGTGGGCTCCAAAGACGTTGTAGAGGCAGTGCGTCGGGACACCGGATTCCAACTCGAACCCACCCACGTGGTGCTGGAGGCCCCCATCCGCAAGATCGGGGCCTTTCCGGTCACCATTCGTCCCCACGAGGATGTCCAATTTCCGATCACGGTGGATGTCTATCCTGCAGAAGACGATTAAGGAAAGACTCTGATGCTGAGTGGATCCAAGAAGCAGGTGCCGTCCAACCGCCCGTGGGACCCGGTGGGCTACTCGAGGGCGGTTCGAGTGGGAAACCTGATCGAGGTGGCCGGCACCACGGCCGGGGCGCCGGATGGCTCGGTAATCGCCCCCGACGACATGTACGGGCAGACCAGAGCCTGTCTGGAGATCATCCTGCGGGCACTGGCCAAGCTGGGAGCCTCGGCCGAGAACGTGATCCGCACCAGGATGTTTCTCACCGATATCTCCCGCTGGGAGGAAGCCGGAAGAGCCCACTCAGAGATCTTCGGCGATGTCAAGCCCGCGTCCACCATGCTCGAAGTCTCCAAGTTCTTGGATCCAGGATATCTGATCGAGATCGAAGCCACCGCCGTTTGCGACTAACCAGCACAAGGCAAGAAGCGCCCCGACTCTCAGGTTCGGCGGCTTCTGCGAACACCGGGAGGTAGGACCTCCCCCAGCCACGGGGCTGCGGGGAGCAACCCGGTGGCGTTGTACAGACCCGGCGGCGCCGACAGCACCGAAGGGATACTGTTGACCAGACGGGCAGAAGTTGTCAACACCGCCTGAGTGCCGGGTTGGATGGTGACGTCGATGGTGTTCTCCCCTTCGATCCGAATACGGTCCCGGGTCTGGATGCGGACCGAGTCGGGATCCACATGAAGGGACAGGTCAAACCGCAACCACGGTCGACCATTCACCGATGCGGTGGCCTCCTGGGTGACTCCGGCAGTCTGACCTGGTGAGATCACGTATTCCCTCAACCGGTAGGACCGATCAGCTATCAGAGGCTGAACGGTCTCGCTGAAGTGGTCGAGGTCTCGGCCCAGCGCCTCGGCAATGACCTCGGCACTTTCCTCGAAACCGATGTGGCCGCGGATGATTCCCGCCTCTCGGGCCTCCTCAAAATCCTCCAGAGAGTATCCCACGCCCAGCGAACGATGCACTCGCTGCCCGAAGACCGAGGCGTCCAGCGCCCTGGTCACCGAAATCCGCTGCACATCCCAGCAAGCCCCGGCGACCACCACCGGCAGGACATCGAATACGAAGCCCGGATTGATCCCGGTGGCGACCACTGCCGCCCCGAAGCGACGGCAAGCATCCGCTATCTCTTCGCCAGCCGATGCATCCGTAACTTCGGGATAGGCCAACTCCTCGCTGGAAGTGACCACGTTCACCCCCCGGCGCACGCACCGGAGGATGTCGTCTTTGACCTCTGCTATAGGGGACCGGGTGGCTATTAGAGCCACCTCCGGCCGGAACCGGTCGAGCAACTGATCGGGGTCGGGGGAAAGTGCCAGGTCATCGGGGATCTCCCCGGACTTGACTAGCTCCCCAACCGGCGAATTCCCGCCGATCACCGCTGCTACCGGTCGCAGCCACTCTCGGGTCCGAGCCAGCCGCAGGGCGGCTCGTCCCACGTTTCCCAGACCGAAGTGAATCACTTCCACCGGGCGGCCCTGATGAAGTCCTCTCATGGCAAGTCACTCCTTTCCCGGCACATTTGCAGATCCCAACTTTCTTGAAACATCGACTACCCGGCGAATAGGCGGCGGGGATTGTCCACCGTCAGCGCGATCGTATCTTCCTCAGTGATTCCCCGCTCCCTCAACAGCGGAAGGAACCGGGTGATCACATGGTCATACCCCGTCCCGCCATAGGACCTCATGGCGCCTCTCTTCCCTACATCCGTAGAGAGCAGGATGCGGTCCCGATATCCCTCACCGATCAACCGCGCGATGGCGTCCGCTCTTCTCTCGTCGGTCTGCTTGTCCAGTTGGCCGATAGCATCGTAAGCAATCCAGACTCCACGCCGGAGCAACTCGATGTGATAGTCGACGTCTGGAGTGGTGTCGACATGCCCGATCACCAGCTTGTCGAGGTTGGCACCGGCGTCTTCGAACAGCCGCAACTGCTCCATTCCTATCCGCGTGAAGAGAGCGTGGGTTGAGATGGGTACTTCCGTCTCCTGCTGGGCAACGGAGCAAGCCCTAATCACCCGCTCCTCGGCGGCAGAGATTCTCCGGTGATGGGTGCCGATCTCCCCCAGGATCCCCGCTCGGATGTCGGTCCCGTAGAACCCCTCAGTCAGATCTTTCACCAGCATGGCCACGATGTCGCGGTCGGTCATATCGGTAAGCCAGGGCGGGTGGAATTTCTCCCAGTAGAAGCCCGTCCCTGCAATGATGTTGATGCCGACATCTCGCGCCACTTCCCGCAGCGCCACCGGATCGGGCCCGAGCCCATGCACGGTCTGATCGACGATGGTGCTGCCGCCGCTCTGCTTGAAGAACCCCAACTCGTAGCGGGCCACCTCCGGGTCGCTCAGAATGAGATGGGAGTTCATGGTTATCTCGTATAGGTCGGAGAACACATGCTCATGCGGCAAGGTCAAACCCAACTGGTCCGGGGAAATCGGTCCCAGGACGGTCTGGATGGCGTTCATCGGCGACCTGGGCTAATACATGACCAGAGCGCCGCTCACATTGATAGTGGCGCCGCTTACGAAACTGGCGTGTTCGGAGGCCAAGAAGGCAACCACCGTCGCCAATTCCTCGGGATCGCCCATCCGCTGCAGCGGGCACTGGGCGATCCCGGCTTCAACGATCTCGGGGAGGTTGTCCAAGTGCTGCATGGGAGTGTCGATCTGGCCGGGAGAGATGCAGTTCACCAAAATGTTGTGCGGACCGTATGCTCGAGCGAAGCCCCTGGTCATGGAGACCACTCCCCCCTTGCTGGCTACATAGACATGACTGCCGTACACCGGTCCGCTCAGCCATGCCCCGGAGGTGAAGTTGATGATCCGGCCCCCTCTCCCGGTGGCGATCATGGCCTCCCCCACCGCCTTGTTCAAGAAGAAGGACCCTTTCAAGTTCACATCATGTTGAGCGTCCCAGTCCTCCTCGGTGACATCCCCCAAGTCCTTTCGCCGCAGATAGGCAGCCACATGGGCAAGGGTCCACAAGGGCCCCAACCGCGCCTGTATGTCGGCCACCAGCGCCGGCATCGACGCGGAGTCGGCCAGATCGAAAACCACCGGCAAATGTGGACCGGGGCCATCCAGTTCCGACACAACCTCTCTCACCGTTTCCTGCAGATCCAGTGCGGCGACCCGGGCGCCCAGGGAAGCCATAGTCTGGGCGGTGGCCCTTCCTATCCCGCTTGCCGCCCCGGTTACCAGCACCGCCCGGTCTTTCAATCCGGCGCCCAGGGACCAGTCCTTTTTGATCATGCTTCTCCCGACTCCGTGACCCTGCTTGCTGGTATCCAGCCCCAGATCATTCGGAGGGCATCCTGAACGGCTGGGGATCCAGGAAACGGTTGAGAACGTTACGACTCACCGCTGCCACATTGTTGTCATACCGGGCGTGGCTGAGACTTCCCGACCAAGCGATCGATCCCACCGAGAACACCGCCCCGCCTCCGGGGCTCTCGTAGAACACCATGTCGGCCCGGATACGGTCGGGGTCATCGGGGTTGGTGGGAGGCAGGGAATCTACCAGGGAGGTGACCATCAGGTCATAGAGGTTGGAATGGCCCTCCGAGGAGGCCAGTACCAGGGCATGGCGAGGGGTGCCCATGAGAGCGTCGGCCCGGTCGATCTCGTATCCGGCCGCCCCTCCCATCAGCAACCCGAAGTCGCCGATGAGTTCGTCGTCGACGCCTTGGAAGATGAATGCCGCCCGCTCGTCGTTGGAGGCCACAGTGCGCCGGTAATAGGAGCACTCGTCAAACCCCTGCGTGATGAAACCCACCCCCAAGAAAGTCTGGGGAGGACGGCCCGCCCAAGACCAGGTACCCGCCCGCTCACCAGAAAACGACAGATGCCCCTGACTGACATCGGCCGCCCACAACCGGGGAGCATCGGGCCGTCGGACCTCCACAATACCTGATCGAGTCGGGTGATAGCCGATCCGCCAGTACCAACCGTTGCCGCCCAGGTACATCATCCGCCCTCCCTGTCTCACATGCTCCTCGGTGGCGTCGAACATCTCCGTGCTGGTGTACTCGGGATGGGAACTGGAGATGACCACCCGGTATGGCTCCAGGGCCGCCAGGCCTTCCCGGTGCACATCCTCGTCGGTGATCACGTCAAAGTCATATCCGTCCTCCTCCAGCCACGAGACCAGCAACAGGTCCTGGCAGAACTTGTAGATGCGGCCCTTGGGACGGAAGTTGGTGACCGGGCGGCGCATCGAGGAGTAGACCACCGTACTGCCGTCGGTATGGCTGTCGTAGGTGGAGCCACCGATCTCGGGGAACCGCAGCATCAGAAGATCCGTGTCGTCCAGCACCGTGAGCCGCCCATGGATCAACTCGTTCCAAGGAAAGACCACCCGCAGACGGAGATTGGCGTAAGCCCCGTAGGTGGCGGTGGACAGCAACAGAACCACGTCGGATTCCTTGCCGGATGCGGCTCGCACCACGAATGGAACGTAGAACTCGGCGTCATCTGCCCGCAGGCGGGCGGCATAGCACCCGCTCCTCCAATCGTCGGGGACGACGAGCGTGAAAGTGGTGCACCAACGGGCGTCATCCACATCGTCGTCGTGGAAGTGGATGGCGCCGTACTGTTCGGTTCCTTGCTGCCAGTTGTCCGTCTGTCCGGCCCAATTGGAGCCGCCCACCGCCCGGGAGGGGAGGTTGACAGTCTCTCCGTGGCGACCGTTGCCCGACACGTCAGTCACCGACTCGGTGTCAATTCCGATCGAAAAGTCCCAATCGGCAAATGCGTCCTCCACGGCGGTAGGCCCGGCCACTGCGGATAACGCACCGATGTCTTCTCGGTCTAGTGTCCGTGCGTAAACCCGGGGCCGCTCGATCCTGCCGTTAAAGCATGCATCGGTGTGCTCCACGCCCCGGTCGTCCACTGCGCGAGCGGCGCCGATGTAGAGGTTCCCGCTCCCCGTTGAACCGGGTGCCGCCTCTTCCAACCTCTCCCGCGAGGAAAGCTCCACTTCCAAGCGCTGCCGTTCCAGTCCGGCGGCGTGAAATTCCACGGTGCCCGTGCCTGGTTCATAGGTGACCGCCACTGCCGTCCAGCGATGCTCGATCACGCTGATGGAACTGGTCACAATGGCGGTGGAATCCCCCCTCCCCACGGCCAGCGCCAGCGCTCCGTCTTCCAGAATCAGACTTACACCCGAGTCGTCGGTAGCACAGTAGGTACCCACGATGCCCTGCCTACCGGCAGACAACAGGGTAGGAAAGACATTGGCGCTCAAGGTGATTCCCTTCCTCAACGGAAGGCCATCGGAAAGCGGAACCCGCACCGCCGAGCCTGGATGGATGGGCTGCCACTCGGTGGGGTAGTCACTGCAGACTGGGGTATCCAGTTCGATCTCCTTGAAATCGGGGCAGTCGTCTCCCAGACCCACCTCCGGAGCGATGAGTCGCACGATGTCGACCCGATAGGTCTGCGGCCCCACGCTGCTCACCTTGAACTCGATAGGCTCACCCGGCCGGACGCTTTGCCGGTCGGCATATCCCATGACAGCCGCCTTGACGTTCACGCTTCCGCTCCGGGGTCGGCGCCGAACATCTCCTCCCAGCGGCGCCGGAAGACAAAAAACTCCGCGTCTTCGATCGATGTGAAGACATGTTCAGGCAGTGTCTCGGTATTCAGCGGGAAGGTGTCGCTAAAGCGGGCCAGCGTCCATTCCGAGTGAGGGCCGGTCAACTTCAGGAAGTACTTTCCGGTGATGGGGCCGCCTCGCATGTAGTCCAGGAGAGCCTGCAGGTCTGGCGAATGCTTGCCGAAGGGCTGCCGGTGAAACTCCTCCCATAAGTCGAGCCGCGACCCGTCAATGCCGGCAGGGAGTCGGGGACGTTTCAAGAAGTCTGACATGGTGTGCGTCCCCCCATCTTAAACCACATTTACGAGATCGGTCCCGGGAGAGCAAACATTTTGCAGATTTCCCTCAAAGTTTTCATGGCATAGCAGAGTGGGTTGGCTCGTCGGCTCTTATTCTGCCTTAAACAAGGTTTGTCCGACGATTGGACATTCATTACCCCCAAGGAGCTTCTATGAAGAAACTACTTACGCTATTGGCCATCCTGGCCCTGGTTGCCACAGCCTGCGGAGGTGACGACACCTCGGCGGCTGATGCGGAGGCGGAAGCGGCCGCACGCGCCGCAGCTGAGGCACAGGCTGCCCAAGCACAGGCAGAAGCAGACGCTGCGGCAGCCGATGCCGCGGCCGCGGCCGAAGAGGCTGCGGCAGCACAGGCTGCCCTGGACGAAGCCATGGCCGAGTTGGAAGCCACCAAGATGGCCGCCGACGAAGGTGACGAGGCGGCGCAGGCAGCGTTGGCGGAGGCAGAGGCGAAGGCGGCCGATGCGGAGGCTATGGCAGCCGAAGCCGAAGAAGCAGCGGCCATGGCCCAGCAGGAACTGGACGAGGCTGCTATGGCCATGGAAGAGGAAATGTCCCTCCATGGCGGAACCCTGGTCATCGCCCAACCAGGCGACCCGACGGGTCTGCATCCCAACCGGTTCGGATCCACCAACGACCGCAACATCATCACCAACATGTATGACACGCTGGTGGAGTTCGACCTGAACACCTACGAGATCGTGCCGTCGCTGGCCACGGATTGGAGCGTGTCCGAGGACGGCCTCACCTGGACCTTCAACCTCCGGGAAGGCGTATCCTTCCACGATGGCTCCCCGTTCGGCGCCGAAGACGTGGTGACATCCATGTCCCGGGCGCAGGAACCCGAATCGGGACGCACCGCCTCGCTTCTGACCCGCGTGTCAGAAACTGTGGCGACCGGTGACCTGACCGTGGAGATCCGTCTCAGCGAGCCCGACCGCATCCTGGCCAGCACCCTGGTGGATGTGTACATCTCGCCGAGGGATCCCGACATCGATCTGAACGAGACGCCGATCGGCACCGGTCCCTTCAAGTTCGTGGAGTGGGAGCGGAACCAGCAGGTGGAAATCGTGCGCAACGATGACTTCTGGATGGAAGGCCTGCCCTACCTGGACGGAATCATCTACACCACGGTCCCCGACGGCACGGTGCAGTCGCTGCAGATCCGCACCGGCGAGGTCGACATGCTCGCCTCGACACCTTTGGGAGACATTGGTGTGTTGCAAAGCGCCGGTGTGCAGATTCTCGGCCCGGCTGCGGGCTTCAACTCGGGGCTCTATCACTTCCATGTGAATACCCGTCGCGACCCGTGGTCGAACCCGTTGGTCCGAAAAGCTGTCAGCATGGCCCTGGACCGCCAGGCCTTGCAGCGCAGTTTGTTCGGCTTCATGCAGATACTCTCCAACCCGATGGAAGCCAATCCCGCCTTCTTCAACCCGGATGCAGCTTCCTACAACACGCCTGACTTGGAAGGCGCCAAGGCCCTGATGGCCGAGGCCGGCTATCCCGACGGGTTCGACGGTGGAGAGATGATCAACTGCAGCCTGGGCTTCCAGTTCGATACCCTCGCTCAGGGAGTTCAGAGCCAGTTGCAGAACCTCGGCATCGAGGTGTCTCTCAACCTCATGGATGTGGGCACCTACGTGAACCGGACGCTGATTGCCTTCACCCAGGACCCGGACAACTTCGGCAACTTTGACCTGGCACTTTGCGCCATGGTTCCCAAGCCGGACGAGTACGACCTGATGAACCATCCCTACAACAAGCTTTTCACCGAGACAATGGGATGGATCGACACCAGGCCCGAGTTCTTCGAATTGCTGACCAATGCCCGGTCCATCGCCTCCGACGAGGAATACACCGAAGCGATGCACCAGTTGCAGATGTGGGCTATGGAGGAACAGCCCCAGATCGTGATCGGTGGACGGGTGACACCCATTGCGGCGGCCGGCAACGTCCACGGCTTCATCGCCCATACCCAGGGACATCTGTTCCTCACCAATGTCTATAAGACAGACGGCTAGGTCCCGCTAGAGAAACCGAGGAGAGAGGAGACGCGTTACAGGGTTCCCTCTCTCCTCCCACACCTTCGTTATAAATTCGCCTCTTTTCTGGAAGCATGACCTACACATCGGTTATTCTGACTCCTAGAGGTTTAATGACAGTATGACTAAATGCCCGATGACAAAGGAGCGATCCAGATGAAGAAATTACTCGCACTGCTCGCCATTCTGGCCTTGGTTGCAACGGCCTGTGGAGAGGACACCTCGGAAGCTGAGGCCGCAGCCGAAGCCGCGGCCGCAGCCCGCGCCGCCGCCGAAGCACAGGCAGCCGAAGCCGAAGCGGCAGCCGAAGCAGCCGAAGCCGAAGCCGAAGCCGCGGCCGCGGAAGCTGCCGAAGCGCAGGCTGCCCTGGATGAGGCCATGGCGGAACTGGAAGACACCAAGATGGCCGCCGAAGAAGGGGACGAAGCAGCCATGGAAGCATTGGCTGAGGCCGAAGCGAAGGCAGCCGAAGCCGAAGCAATGGCAGCCGAAGCCGAAGCAATGGTAGCCGAAGCCGAGGCGGCAGCCGCCGCGGCCGAGATGGAGTTGGAAGAGGCCACCATGGCGATGGAAGAGGAGATACCTGTCGGTGGGACTCTCGTCATCGCCCAAAGCGCCGATCCCACTGGTCTTCATCCGAATCGCTACGGATCGACGGCCTCCCGTAACGTCGTCACCAACATCTATGACACCCTGGTTGAGTTCAACCTGAACACCTATGAGATTGTGCCTTCGCTGGCCACTTCGTGGACCGTCTCAGAAGACGGTCTGTCGCATGTCTTCAATATTCGTCCAGACGTGATCTTTCACGACGGCTCGGATCTGGACGCCGTTGACGTTGTTCGCTCAATCGAACGCGCGCAGGAGCCTGGATCTGGAAGGACAGCTTCCTTGCTGACTCGGGTCGCTGAAGTCGAAGCGATTGACGACCTCACCGTGGAGGTTCGGCTCTCAGAGCCGGATCGCATATTACACAGCACGCTGATCGACGTGTATATATCGCCTTCTGAGGACATCGACTTGAACCAGACGCCTACTGGCACCGGCCCGTACAGGTTCGTCTCCTGGGAGAGAAATCAGCGGGTTGTCATAGAGCGCAACCCCGACTTCTGGGGCGACGCTTACCTGGACAGGATCGAGTACGTCACCGTTCCTGATTTCAGCGTCCAGTCGTTGCAGCTTCGCTCCGGCGAGGTCCACATGCTGGCCCAGGGTCCGTTGGCCGAGTTGGCAACCCTCAGCGAGGCGGGCATGGTACTCGCCAGTCCAACAGGGAACACCGGCCTGTATCACTTCCACGTCAACACCCGCCGGGACATCTGGTCGAATCCGTTGGTGCGCCAGGCGACCAGCATGGCGATTGATCGCCCTGCGCTACAACGAACCCTGCTGGGCCACATGCAGATTCTTTCCAACCCCATGGAGAGCAACGCGCAGTTCTTCAACCCGGACGCGGCCTCATACAACGCTCCTGATGTCGACGGAGCGAAGGCCCTTCTCGAGAGTGCGGGGTATCCCGACGGCTTCGACGGCGGGGAAATGATAGTCTGCGATACGGACGACGAACACACCTGGCTGGCCCAGGCCGTTCAGGAGCAACTGAGATCCAGCTTGAACATCAACATCGAGCTGAACATCATGGATGTGGCAACCTATGTGAACAGAACGCTCCCCACCCACACGAGCGACCCTGACCAGCTTGGCCTGTACGACTTGGCCGCGTGCGCAATGGTGCCCAAGCCGGACGAGTACGACTTGCTGAATCATCCCTACAACAAACTCTTCGTTGAGACCATGGGATGGATCGACCACAAGCCCGAGTTCTTCGAACTGCTGGCCAGTGCCCGATCCATCGCTTCCAACATTGAGTACAAGGAAGCCATACACCAGTTGCAGTTGTGGGCCATGGAGGAACAACCCCAGATCGTCCTCGGAGGGCGAATGAACCCCATACCCCACAGTCCCAACGTCCAAGGCTTCATCTCGCATACTCAAGGGACCCTTTACCTCACCGATGTCTACCTGACAGGGGGCTAAGTCCCGCTAAAGGCAAACTCAGGAAGGAGGGGACGTTCTCCCAGCGTCCCCTCCTCTCCTCCCGCCCAAACGTCGCCCAGCAAAGTATCTTCTATCTCGATGCCAATTCCGTTGCTAACCGTCGAAAACCTTTCGGTCCGGTTCAAGACCCCTGATCAGGTGATCAATGCCGTCAATGGCGTGAGTTTCTCCCTCAACACCGGGGAGACCCTCGGAATAGTCGGCGAGTCCGGATCCGGCAAGACGGTGACGGTGCTGAGCATCCTGGGGCTCATCCCCAAACCCCCCGGGGAGATTGCCGGTCGAAGGGCAGGACTTGCTGCCCCTGTCCACGGAAGCGCTCCGCTCGATCCGGGGACAGGAGATCTCCATGGTGTTCCAGGATCCCATGACCTCGCTGAACCCGGTTATCAAGGTGGGGGAGCAACTGCGGGAAGCTCTGTGGACCCACAATCCTTCCGATTCCAAGTCCAATCACCGCCGGCGCGGCATCGAGTTGCTGGACATGGTGGGGATCCCGCAACCGGAACGGCGCTACAACCAGTTTCCCCACGAGTATTCCGGCGGAATGCGCCAGCGCGCCATGATCGCCATGGCCATGGCCAACCGGCCCAAGCTGCTGATCGCCGACGAACCCACCACGGCGCTGGACGTGACCATCCAGGCGCAGGTGATCGAGACCCTCAAGGCAGCCCGCGAGGAGACGGGGGCGGCTTCCATCCTCATCACCCACGACCTGGGTCTGGTCTCCCAGATTGCCGACCGGGTTATTGTGATGTACGCTGGCCGGATCGTGGAGGAGGGCCGCATCGGCGACATCTTCTCCCGGCCACGGCATCCCTACACGATCGGACTGCTGGCTTCCATTCCTTCGATCACTCAAAGGAGGACGAAACTCTACTCCATTCCCGGCCAGCCTCCGGACATGGCCAACGTACCCCCGGGCTGCCCCTTCCATCCCCGGTGCGCCGTTGGAGGGGAGCGTTCGGTCTGCCGATCCGACTCTCCTCGGCTGCTGGAGGTGGGATCCGCACAGCAGGCAGCCTGTCACTTCACCGAGGAGGCGGCATCCTGGTTCACCGAGAGAGCAACATGAACACCGACGCCGCCCAGAAGCCGATCCTCGATATCCGGGATATCACCACCAGTTACCACATCCGCCGCAGCGGCGCCCAGAAGGCCACCAGCCTGGTGGCGGTGGAGAACGTCACCCTGTCCATCAAACCCGGTGAGACTCTGGGCCTGGTGGGAGAGTCGGGGTGCGGCAAGTCCACCCTGGGGAGGACCATCATCCGACTGCTGGAGCCCTCGGCGGGAACGGTCAGCTTTGCGGGACAGGACATCACCCACTGCGACCACCGACAGATGCGTCCCCTGCGCCAGGAGATGCAGATCGTCTTCCAGGATCCCTACGCCTCCCTCAATCCCCGGTTCAAAGTCCAACAGATCCTGTACGAGCCCTTCCGTATCCATGGCATCCCCCGGGCGGTGGCCAGCCAAAAGATTCCGGAACTGCTCTCCCTGGTTCAGTTGCCACCCGACTCCCTGCGCCGGTTCCCCCACGAGTTCTCCGGCGGCCAGCGACAGCGGATCGCTATCGCCCGAGCCCTGGCCCTGGAGCCCTCTCTTCTGGTGCTGGACGAACCGGTGTCGGCGCTGGACGTCTCCATCCAGGCCCAGATTCTCAACTTGCTGGAAGACCTGCAAACCGAACTCGGCCTGGCGTATCTGTTCATCGCCCACGATCTATCGGTGGTGGGCCAGGTCTCCGATCGCGTGGCGGTCATGTACCTGGGCCGCATTGTGGAAGAAGGCCCCCGGGACGCGGTCTTCAACTCCCCCCAGCATCCCTACACGATCGCCCTCCTGTCGGCGATCCCCGATATCTCCGCCGCCCAGGGTCGACAGACCCGGGAGCGGATAATTCTCACCGGCGACCTGCCCAATCCCCTCGATCCGCCATCCGGTTGCCGGTTCAGAACCCGGTGCTGGCGAGGCGACCAACTCTGCGTCGACCAGGACCCTCAATTGGCGCCTGTCTCCGACAGCCTGGTGGCCTGCCATTACCCGGGCGGGGAAGACCACTCCGGCGCACGATCATGACCAGATACATTACCCACCGCCTGTTGCACGGGATCTTGGTCATGTGGATCGTCTCAACCGCCGTGTTCGTGATCTTCCGGCTGGTTCCGGGCGACCCCGCCGCCATGACACTCGGCCTCGACGCGCCACCGGAAGCCTACGAGGCACTTCGAGAGGAGTTGGGCCTCAACGACCCCACCCACATCCAATACATTCGCTGGATGGGGAACCTGGCCCGCGGGGACTTTGGGAAGTCAATCACTCACGGCTACGCCGAGGTGTCCGGTCTGGTCTTTCCCGCATTGGGGAGAACCTTGGAACTGGCCAGTCTCTCCATACTATTGGCCGTGATTGTGGCGGTGCCCCTGGGGATGATCTCGGCCATCAGGCAAGGGACATGGGTGGACCACACCGCCCGGGTGTTCACCACCCTGGGATTCAGCATGCCCACCTATGTGATGGGAATCGCCTTGCTCATCCTGCTGGCGGAAGTGTTCCCCCTTCTACCTCCCGGGGGGTACGTTCCCTTTGGAGAAGATCCCGTCAAGCACCTCAGTCAACTAATAATGCCGGTGGTCACCATCGGTTCGGTGACCGCCGCCCGGCTGACCCGGTTTATGAGAGCGGGGATGCTGGAAGTGCTCAGCGCCGACTACGTGCGCACCGCCCGCGCCAAGGGTCTGACGGAGCGTCGGGTCAATTACTGGCATGCCTTCCGGAACGCCGCCATCCCGCTGATCACCGAGGTGGGCGTCAACTTCGGATTGCTGGTGGGAGGGATGGTGGTTATCGAACAGATCTTCACCTGGCCGGGGTTGGGATGGCTAATGATCCAGTCCATTCTTACCCGGGCGTTCGACGTGGTTCAGATAGCCGTACTGGTCTCCGCTGCCACTTTTGTGATCGTCAACCTGCTGGTGGACCTGACCTACTCCTGGCTCGACCCAAGGATCTCCCGTTCATGAGCAGAGAAGGACCAACCCGGATATGACATCTACCGCACAGTTCTCGGAGAGACGCAAGATCTGGAGGAGGATCGTCCACAATCCCCTTCACCTCTTCACGCTCAGCATGGTGACGCTGCTGGTGCTGATGGCGGTGTTCGCCGATCTCGTGGCGCCTTACGGCGCAATCGAAGTGGTCGCCTATCCCTTCCAGTTGCCTACCGAACAGTTCTGGCTGGGTACCGACGAGATAGGAAGGGACATCTTCAGCCGGGTCATCCACGGGTCGCGCGTCTCGCTGTACGTGGGCTTTGCCTCCACGGCCATCGCGGTGATATTCGGGGTGCCGATGGGCGTGGTCAGCGGGTACTTCGGCAAGCTCACCGACACCATAATGATGCGCACCACCGACGGCCTGCTGGCTTTCCCTCCCATCATCTTGGCCATGGCCATGGTGGCGGTGCTGGGAACCAACCTGCGGAACACCATCATCGCCATCGGGATAGTGCAGATCCCCCGTTTCGCCCGTCTGGTGCGAGGAATGGCCCTCTCCCTCAAAGAGAGCGAATTCATCACCGCCGGCAGAGCCTTGGGCGCCAGTCATGTATATCTGATGCAACGGTCGCTCCTGCCCAACCTGACCTCGATCATCCTGGTGCAGTTCACTCTCACTTTCGCCACCGCGGTGCTAACCGAGGCCGCCCTCAGTTTCCTGGGTCTGGGCGCTCAGCCTCCCGCCCCGTCCTGGGGCGCCATGCTCCTCTCCGGAAAGACCCTGATCTCCACCAATCCGTACCTGGCGTTGGGAGCGGGAAGCGCCATATTCCTCACCGTGCTGATCTTCACCCTGCTGGGCGACACCCTCACCGACCTGCTCAACCCCTACCGCACCGACCGTTAAAGGACAGGGGCTTCCCGGTCACGGAGAGACTCCCGAAGCGATCGATCATCACAACTTGTACTTTTGGATGACGCTCTCCTGCACGTCGATGCCCAGACCGGGTCGCTCCGTGGGGATGCCGACGGTGCCCCGATCATGGACGAAGGGGTTGGTGACCAGTTCATGCTGCATCGGATTCTCGATCGGCTTGAACTCGAACAGCAGACATCGGTCCGTGCTAAACGACAGCGCCAGGCTGGCCGAGGTCACCACTGCGCTGCTCCACGCATGGGCGTTGAACCACACTCCTGCTTCTTCCACCAGGCGAATGATCCGCAGGGAGCCGGTGAGGCCCCCGACGCGACCGGGGTCGACTCCCAACACGTCGGCGTTGCCGGTGCCGATCACCTCGCGGTAGCCGTCCTCGTCCCACTCCCGCTCTCCCCAAGCCAGCATGGTGTTCACGGCGCCTCGGAGTCTCTGGTAGTTGATGTACTCGCGGGGCTCGAAGGGCTCCTCCATCCACCGCAGTCCGTACTGTTCCCATTCGCGGATCAGTCGGATGGCGTGTTCCAGGTCCCAAGTGCAGTTGACACCTCGATCCAGCATGATCCAGGCATCGGGACCCACCGCCTCCCGGAGCCGGCGCATGAATTCGATGTCCCGTTTGGCATCGTAACCCAGGCGGGTAATCCCCGCCTTGCCCAATCCGATCTTCACCCCCCGGTAACCGTCTTCCTGCACCCACCGGCCGTGTTTTTCGATCTCCTCGTCCATGGTCAGGAAGGCGTGGGTGCTGGCAATGGCCGGAAGCGAATCCCGGACGGGGCCGCCCAGCATCCTGAGAACCGACTGGCCCAAGTCCTTTCCCTTCAGGTCCCACAGGGCCAGGTCGATAGCCGAGAGAGCAAAATGAGAAATCCCGCCCCGATATCCATACCACCAGGCGTGCTTGCGCAACTTCCGCCAGATGGCGATGTTGTCAGCCACGTCCCGTCCCAGAATGAGTTCCCCCATCCCTGAGATGATCTGCTCGGTTGCTCGGCACGCCTCCGGCCACATGGTCACCGACTCTCCCCATCCCACGGTCCCATCGGTGGTCTCGATCCGGCAAAAGGTGAGGTGCCGGGTGGCGCCCGAGTCGTTGGGCTCGGGATAGGCGACCGAGATTGGAGTTACTTTGGCTATGCGCATCACTATCTCCTGTTCCGGGACCACTCAGCCCCTATTTCTGCAAGAAAGCCCTATGAGGTAATGGTAGAGCACAGACCCTCCGGCGCTCCGATGGGAGAGAGAGTTAAATGACGGGGAGAATCCCCGGGCCGAGGCCGGTGTCAGACCGCCCGGACCTCGAAGCCCATCCACTGCGACATCAACTCCAGGGTTCGGAGGTGATGACCGGGAGTCAGCACACTGTGATGGGTGGCGCCGGCATTGCAGAATCGTTGGAACGCCTCACGGGCCGGGCCGGAGGAAAAACGGAACATCCCGTTTGGTCCCTCAATCGCCTCGTGCCGGGAGCCGATGATTTCCCCCTCGCCCACCACCAGCGCCCATCCTCCGTCTGCCCCCGCGATGGGTGACATGCTGAGCAAAGTGGCCGGACCGGTGGGAAGAGAGAAGACGATGGCGGTGCCCGGACCTCCCACACCCATGTAATGGTCTTCGGGCAAAAGGATGATGGGTCGGGCGGGATCGGCCATCGACACATCGCTCTCACCACCGTTGGCCAACAACACCCAGTCGCCCTGGAAGTCCACGCCATAGACCTCGCAGTACAAAGACCCTCCCGCTACGGCCTTTCCGATCACTAAGGCGATCCCAGCGGGAAGGTCGCCGGTGCACGATAGAGGCGTTCCAGATTCGGTCTGACAGGTAACCCCTAGGCAGGCGGTGATCCCGACTTCAGGATTCCAGCGGAACATGTCACCATGACAGTTCACCGTCCCGCCTGCCAGGTCGTTCCGTTCGCATATGTCCTGAATGGCCAGAGCCAAGCGGGCCGAACGTTGAAGTGTCCCATCTGGGACTTTGTCTGTCTCAAAGCGTCCTCGAAGGCTTTCGGCCAGTTTCTGGATGCTCTCCTCTGACGCTCCGGCAAAAGCCGAATTGAGCTCCTCCCTGGACACGGACACCATCTCCAGACCCAGCCGTGCCACCTCTTCAGGCGTCGCCTCCACATCCAGATACCCTCCGATCGGAGCGCCGATCGCTCCCACCCGCGATCCCTGAAGCCGGTTAGCCAGCGCCGCCGCCCGGACCGTTTCCGCCACCTCCGCCGCGAACTCATCCGACTCCAACCGCCCCACCAGGGTGACCATCGGTTTGCCCTCCCGTGCCAGCACGTTGGTGAACATCACCAGGCCCACCAGGGTACTCCGCTGGGTTCCCTCCTCGGTGGTGTACACGTCGGGTATCGAAGTGAGTTCTTGAGCGGCCACCGAGATGATCGGAACATCCAGCCCGCAGATAGCCTCCCACCCGTAACTGGGAGGCGCGGCCATCGAAGGAACGAAAACCACCACTTCGACCTGCTCAGCCGCGAAGACTCCGCTTGCTCGCCGCCCGGCCTCCTCGGAGTCCACCAGACCCGGATAGACCACGTCTCCCCCAGCAGACAAAAACTCGGTGAAACGGCGCGCCAGGGCTTCTCGGTCCTGCCGGAACTCCGGCGGCATCGCCTCGTCGAACAATCCGAAATAGACCGACAGTTGGCCGATACGAGGTGGGCGGTGCAGGGGGGTGCTGCTCATCAGTTGGCCTAACTTTAATGGCAACGCCCATCCCGCCAACCAAAGGAACGACCCTCATGCGGCTTTCGTGCGCCGACTATTCCTTCCCGCTCCTCCCCTATCAGGTGAACCTCGATCTGATCAAGGGATTGGAATTCGACGCGGTGGACGTGGCGGTCTTCTCAGGCAATCCCAACAATTCCGCCGAAGAGGTGATCGCTGACCCGACCGGGGTAGGTCGACGGGTAAAAGGCATGATCCACGACACCGGGTTGGTGGTGGCGGACGTCTTTCCCATTGTGATAACCGACTTCAGGCCTGTGTTTGACGTGCAGTCGGCAGCGCCCAATAACCCCTCACCCCAGGTGCGCCGCCAGGCTCGAGAAGACTTCCGTCGTTTCGTCGAGTTCACCCTGGTCTGTGAGTCTCCGGGACTCACCATCCTGCCGGGATGCCCCTTCGAAGGAGGCGACCCCTCCCGGGACTGGGGACTGGCAGTGCAAGAACTGGCCTGGCGGGTGGACGTGGCCCAGGAAGCCGGCTTGGAACTGGGCTTCGAACCGCACATCGGCTCCATCACAGAGACTCCCGAAACCACCGCCCAGTTCGTAGCGGAGGTACCTGGCCTCAAGGTGTGCCTCGACTTCGCCCACTTCGTCTACCAGGGCATCTCCCAAGACCGCATCGAAAGGCTGCTGCCGATATCCCGACACCACCAGGTCCGGCAAGCGGCTGAGGGCGTGATGCAAGCCATCTCCTACGAGGGAACCATCGACATTAAACGGTTGGTGAGGCAGTTAATCGCGCAGGGTTACGAGGGCTTCATAGCCGCCGAGTATGTGTGGATGCAAAAGTGGGCGTGTGACCGGGTGGACAACCTCTGCGAAACCATCCATGTTCGCAACCAGATCCGCGAGGCGCTGGCAGATCTGAGTTCAAACTGAATCCGTGCGCCCAAGGTGGGTGAGCCGGTCTCGGTGAGTCGGCGCCTACCGGCCGTGGCGGCGGTCGGCCATTGCGCGGACCGCTTCCTCGGGGAAGTGGTCCCAGACGATGGACAGGGCCGCGGCCGCCCTGGCTGGGAGGGTGGCGATGATTCCATCTATTTCCTGCAGATCGCTTTCTGACAACTCCCAGTCCTCGGCGCCGGCCATCGCCTCGATGTGGCGCGGCGTCTTGGCCCCTATCAGAGTTGAAGTAACACCGGGGGTGGCCAGTGTCCAAGCCACGGCCAGTTGCACCAGGCTCCGGTCGTGGTCCCGCGCCCACCCTTCCAGCCGATTCGACAGCCGCGCCCATTCCGGATAGACATCGGGCTGAAACCGGGGCAGATAGAAACGCTCGTCATGAGTCGGAAAGGTGCGGTCGGGCGACAATCCGTCGGCAAGCAGACCTCGGGCGAGGGGGCTGAAGGCGAACACGTGCACTCCATTCTCTCGTGACCAGGGAATGATCGATTCTCCCACCGGCAGGTGGATTCCGTCGTCCGTGCCCATCTGGTCATAGAGCGACCATAGGTTCTGGGTCGAGAATAGGGAGACGGTGGTGGAAAGCTCCTCCATCAGAGAAACCGGCAGGTTGCAGACACCCACGTTCAGCACGTCGCCGCTTTCCACCAACCGCGCCAGGGACTCCCCTACCTCGGCCATGGAAGGTGCGTCATCGAAGGTGATCACCCAGTCCGGCGGGCCGTGCAACTGGAGGAGGTCGATTCGATCGGTGCGTAGTTTTCTCAGGCTGTTATTCAATGAGACCCGCATGTTCTCGTAGGTGTAGGGCTCGTTGGGAAACACCTTGGTGGCCAGGAAAACCTGATCCCGCCGACCTGACAGGAACCGGCCCAACCTCACCTCGGAATCGAGGTATCCCTCCGCGGTGTCGAAGAAGGTCCAGCTGGCATCCAGGGCCGCGTCCACGGTGGCGCGGGCTGTATCCAGGTCCAGTTCCCCGTATCCACCCCCGAGGGGGTAGCAGCCCAGGGCGAGCTTCGAGAGTCTCGGATCACTCATCATCAACCTCCTTGAGGTTCGAAAGACCATGCGGGCGTCACGGGCGATTGGGGATCGAAAAAGTAGAGACGGCTGTCCTGATTCGGGACGATGTGCGTTTCCTTGCCGGCGCCAACCGGACGATCGCCGCTCAGCTTGATGACGAACCGGCTCTCCTCAGCCGTCTCCAACTGACTCAACACCGTGTCATCAATGTCCTGGGCAATCTCACGAAGACCTTCGGTGACGACGGTGGGCGCCGCCACATCGACATGCACCAGTGTCTCCGAACCCAACACCTCCGAGAACCGCACCTTCACGGGTATGCCCTGATCCGATCCGTTGCCGGCAAATGTGAGATGTTCGGGACGAACACCGAGGATCACTTCTTTGCCATGAACATCGGAGCGCGGAGGGCCAGCCAGCAAACGAGATGGCAGTTCGAATATCTTTCCTTCCCCGTACACCATATGCACCCGGTCACCAACCACCTGCAGCCGTCCCTGGAGGAGGTTCATGGCCGGGGAGCCGATGAAGTCGGCCACGAACAGGTTGGCGGGTTCCCAATACAGTTCTCGGGGCGTTCCCACCTGTTGCAGCACCCCCCGCCTCAATACCGCGATGCGGTCCGCCATGGTCATCGCTTCCACCTGATCGTGCGTCACATAGATCATGGTCGAACCGAGGCGGCGTTGGAGTTGGCGAACTTCGGTGCGCATCTGGGTGCGCAATTTGGCGTCCAGATTCGAAAGCGGCTCATCCAGCAGAAAGACCCGCGGATCTCGCACCATGGCGCGTCCCATGGCCACCCGTTGGCGCTGGCCTCCGCTCAGTTGAGCCGGTTGCCTTTCCAATAGTTCACTCAGACTCAGCACATTGGCGGTTTCGCCAACCACCCGCTTCCGGACCGCTCTGGCCACATGCTGAAGCCTCAGGCTGAAACCCATGTTCTCCGCTACGGTCATGTGCGGGTACAGGGCGTAGTTCTGAAAGACCATGGCGATGTTGCGCTTGTCCGGGGAGACATCGTTCACCAGTTCCCCTCCGATGTGCAGGGAACCGGCCGATATCTCTTCAAGACCGGCGATCATTCTGAGAATGGACGACTTTCCACAGCCCGACGGCCCCACCAGCACCATCAACTCCCCCTCCTCGACGGTTAGATCCAAGCTGTCGACCGCCACCGTTCCGTCGAGGTAAACCTTCCATACGTTTTCGAGAGTTACAAAAGTCATGTGGATACCCCCAGAGGCTTATCGAAAGAGGCGACGCTCTCGTCAACCTCCCGGCGAACGTAGTTGAGGCGACGATCCCATTTCAACGAATCTGCCACGATTCGGTCTATGAACCGTGCGGTCAGATCAGGCGCCCTGGGCTGATCCAACTCCACCAAGACGACGCGATTGCCAGGAGAGTTGTAATACTGAACGGGCAGTCCCCGCACCGCTTTACCCCATTGGGCCCACTGACATCCGGGAATGCTGCGCAGCGCCGGCAGGTGCCTACGAATCACCCAATCATCAAACTCCTTCTTTTGATCATCAGGTACCTCGAATCGTTGCATGAGCAAACATCCCTCCAATAATGGTTCTGGGTCCCCGGGCCACCGGGGCCCGAGCTGGTAGACATTTCCTGTGTAGGTGCTGTCATCCAATTCGTTGAACGAATCGAAGAATTGGCTTCCGTCTTCAATGGCCTCTGACAAGCCGGGATCCTGCATCCACCGTTTGATCCCGGGGAGATCCTCGGCCCAGTAAGCCGCCATGCGGTTGCCGCTTCCCTGCCAGGCTTGTGGGATGCCGCACGTTCGGGTGGCGTAGTAACTAACCCGTTGGATTCCAGGCAAGGCCACCAGATCGACCAGATGCTTGGTTTGCTGCCACCGATCGAACTCCGAGAGGGCGTGCTGTTGCGGCCACGCCCGTGCTACCAACAAGGCGCCGAGGTGCGGTGTCATCAGCGTCCTCCCAATCCTGAGAACAGGAATCCCTGTTTGAACCGCCTCTGCGCCAGAACGAACACCACCGCAACCGGCAGCACCATCAGCACCGTGGACATCATGAACAGAGCCCACTGAGGATCCCAGGTCGCCTGGTAGTTGGAGAGAATGCCCTGGGGAAGGGTCTTGCAAACCCTTGTTTGGCAGAACACCAGGGGCCCCAGCAGATCATTCCAGAAGTAGGCGAAATGCAGCATCCCCAGGGCCACCAGCACCGGAACCGCTTGGGGCATCAGCACCAACCACATGGTCCTCCATGGACCTGCGCCGTCGATCAGGGCGGCCTCGTCGAACTCTCGGGGAATGGTGAGGAAGAACTGGCGCATGAGGAATATCCCGTAGGGGGACCCTCCGAACCACCAGGGAAGGATCAGCGCCCAGTAGGTGTCCACCAGCCCGATCTTGCTGAACAACAGGAACTTGGGGATGATGGTCGCCACGAACGGCATGATCAGCATGCCAACCGTGAGCGCGAAAATGACGTTCCGACCGGGAAAACGCATCCGCGCCAGCGCGAAGCCTGCCATTGATTCGGCTACCAACGCTCCCAGCGTGCCCAACCCCGCGTACAGAATGCTGTTCTTGGCAAAACCCCACAGCGGAGTGGCGGTTCCTTCCGGTGCCCGCGCAATGTTCTCGAATTTGATGGGGTCCGGTATCAACCCGGGTGGGAACACGAATTCCTTCCCGAGTTCCGAAAACGCCAGATAGATCATGTAATAGACGGGAAGGATCATGACCAGAGCGATGAAAAGCATGCTCAGGTACCACAGGATCTTGCGTCGCTGCTGCAGGCTTTGAGCCAGGTTTCCAGTTGGGATCGGACGCGCCTTGGTTCGCAGGGCTGTCATCTGGATCTGCCTTCGTAGTGGACCCACCAGCGCGACGTGCGAAAGATCAGGCCCGTGACGCAGGCGACAACTATGAATAGCACCCAGGACAGCGCCGAAGCATATCCCATCTCAAAGTCTTGGAAGGCGCGCCGGAAGATCAACAGCACCCAGAAAAGTGTGCGATTTGCCGGACCTCCGTCGGTCAGAACCCAAGCAATGTCGAACACCTGGAATGAGAGCACGATGCCAATGATGAGGTTGAACAAGATCACCGGGCTCAGCATCGGCAGGGTAACGTGCCAGAACCTGCGAACCGCCGATGCCCCATCCACCGTGATCGCTTCATACAGGTGAGTCGGGATCGACTGAAGTCCCGACAGGTAAACCAGAAAAGCCGATCCGATCGACCAGAACGTCAACATTCCCACCAAGGGCAATGCCTGCTGAGGACTTTGAAAAAACCCTTGTCGGGGGAGGCCCATCTCCTCCAGCAGGTAGTTGATCAGGCCAAAATCGGTGTTGAAGATCCACCCCCACAGCACGGCCGCCGCGAACAGCGGGATCAGGGACGGCAGGAAGACGATCAGCCTGAACAAGCCCGATCCTCTCCCTGGCCGGTTGGCCAGCATCGCGACGAACAGCGACAGAACCACGTACATCAACAGGAAGAATGCCGTGTAATAAAGAGTCACCTTCAGAGCTTGGACAAACTCCCCGTCGGTGATCATCTTCTCGTAATTGTCAAAACCGGTGAACTCCGCCGGTGAGATGATGTTGTAATCGGTGAACGACAGAATCGCCGAGGTTGCCACCGGCCCTAGGTAGAAAACCACCAGGCCGATGATCCATGGCGCAAGGAATGCATAGGCCACCAGGGTGCTCTTGCGCCTCCAGCGCAGCCTTGGTCTCTTGAATGCGGGGGACTCGGCCTGCGAGTCCCCCGCGTCCGCTCTGACAGTTTCTGTATTGGTGATCATCGTCACCCGGGGCGGATCAGGCCAGCGCTTCCGTGATTCTGTTCGCCGCGTCCTGGGTCGCTTCCTCCGCAGTAGCCTCACCGGCCCACAGCAGATCCAACGCTGCCCCGGCGGCGGTGTCCACCGCGAAGCCCTTGGTCGTGAACGGAGTCCACGTTCCGGCCTCGACCATGGCAACGGCATCCTTCTTCCACTGGACGTCGTTGAAGCCGGCAATCTCCAGGGAACTGCGCCGAGTCGGTGTGGCAACCTGGCTCCATATTTCAAGACCCCTGGTGTCCGTGATGGTCTTGGTGAAGGCCCACGCAGCTTCGGGATTCTCTGACTGGGAAGAAATCGAGATGGTTCCCAACTCGAGTTTTCCAGCCCTAACGCCGTTGAAACTGGGAAGAGCCGTCACGTCATAGTCGAAATCGACCGTTCCCGCCAGGGCGCCATACCACCATGGGCCCATCAGGTACATACCGGTCTGCTGGTTGCGGAAGGCCTCCAGGTGAGTTCCTCCGGCCACCACCGGGTTGGGCGACTTGCCGTCCTCGATGAGCTTGGCGAAGTAGCCCAGCATCTGGGGACTGGCGCCCTGATGGATGGTTGGCTCAAGGGCCTCGTTGATGATGGTCCCGCCACCCATGAAGCAGAAGGTGTCGTAGTTCCACGACTCGAAGGAGACCCCGAAACGCATGCCGTTGCCGATCAGCGCGTCGATCGAATTGGTGAAGGCCTCTTCATTCCACTCGCCGTTTTGGAAGAGCACCTGAGGGTCTTCCAAGCCTGCCGCCGAGAAGGCATCGCGGTTGTAATAGATCACATAGGGCTCGGTGTTGTCGGGCATTCCGTACGCCTTGCCGTTGACCAAGGTGCCCTCGACCGTGGTGGGAATGAAGTCACCCATGTCAAGCTCTTCAGCGTCCCGTGCGATGTAATCGTCGATTTGCAGGAGTGCTTCGCCTTCCGCGGTCAGCTGAGTCAACTGGAAGTTGAGCATCCGCATCACGTCCGGCGCGTTACCTGCCGCAAACCTGGCCAGCAGTTGCGGGTACTCCTCGTAACCGTTGGCGGCCAGCGGCTCCCAGTTGACTTGGACATTCGGATACTTGGTGTTGAAGTAGTCAATGCGCTGCTGGATTACCTCACCTTCCAAGCCGGCGCCCCAGGCCCAGAGCGTGATCTCGCCACCGATGTCGTCGGAATCGGGTGCGGCCGTGGTCGTAGGTGCGGCCGTGGTGGGCGCAGCAGTGGTCGCCGGGGCGGCCGTCGTGTCGGCGGTGTCATCGCCGCAGGCCGCCAGGAATGCTGCCGCGGCCGCGGCCGTACCGCCGAGGCGGATGAATTCGCGTCGGGACATTCCGGCCTGCTTGGCCCGCCGGATAATGTCCATTTCCTTGGATAATCGCATTTTGTATTCCTTTCTTTATTGAGGCTGTGTACTCACTCGAAGCCACTGGGGCACCTGGGAGGCGCCTTGGGCACCCCTACGCTGCTCCAGGTTCAGACTGCCGAGGGAATGTGTGACAGGTCTCGGGCGATGAACTCCTCACACGCTTCACGGGTGATGTAGGGCAATACAGAGTCCCAGCGAAGCGAGTCTCGAAGTATCTTGTTGTAAGCGGAGTCTCTGACGAACTCTTTGGGATCCATATCCTCCTGCAACTCGCACCAGATCATCCGGTTTCCCTTGCCCAGGTAGCGGTTCCAGGGAAAGGCATAGTCGGCGGTTCGGTCCGCCCGGCATGTGCGGATCCTGACCCATCCGTCCAACTCTGCGTATCTTGCCAGATGGGGACCCTCGAGCCACTCGTCGAACCCCTCGGCGTGCTCAGCACCGACCTCGAAGCGTTCGACCACACAGCCACCGCTGCCGACCTGGTCCCGTCCGATGGCGCCCACCACCTTGGAGACGCTCATCATCGTTCCGTTGAACGGCTCCTCCTCCAACGTTGGATACTTCGACTCTCGTTCCAGCGTGGGTTCGTCCAGTCCTCCGGTAACTACTTCGCTGCCGATCCAAGCGTGCATGTCTGGGATGCTGGTGGCCACATAGGGAATGAAACGGGTGGCCTGGGAAGAGTTGAAGGCCGCTGGAAGACCACTCTCAGGATCGAAATCGCGAATTATCTTGTAGCTGGAGGCTCCCAGTACTGCATAGTGACGACCGAAGTCGTCGAAGTGCCAGGGGGTCCAACCGTCAAGCTCTTCTTGCAGAGGGGGAGGACAGTCGACACGACAGACCAGAAGCGGGCGCTCGTCGGGCGGAACACTTGCCATACTCACCTGCCTTTTTGCAACATTCGATCATTAGATGACCGATCACTTAATGATCCATGCTAGGTTGAGTTACCGTTCACCGACTGCCGTAGGCTCGGTTTTTTTATCGATGAAGGTCGTCATTAGGTCGGCCGACTCCAAGTCAACAGGATGGCAGACCAGGGTTTCCCATTCACCACCCCACCTCTCGCCAGGATCAGGGGAACCTGCAGGGAAGACACCAAGACCGTTTGGCGTTGTTCTCAGATGAAACCGTGGTGGTCTAAGCCGCCTGCCTAGTCCAGCCGGACGCCGCTGGCTTCGGCTTCCGCCACCGCCGAAGAAACCTGCTCGGCACGGCGAGTCCGCGCCGAGCGGAGGCCGGCTTCGATCACCGCGATCCCTAAAGCAGAGGGGACCGGGTCTCCATGATTCACTGCATTCGGGTAACCGAGAGCCAGATCGCAGAAACCATGCACCGGGAGAGTTCCCGGATAGAGAGTGGCGCCGTGCATCAAGGGAAGGGCGAAGTCTTCTCCGTCCTCACGAACCACCTCGATGCGGTCCCGCTCCAGGTCAACGATCACGACTCCCTCTGTTCCGAACACCCTCACCTCCATATGGTGACGTTGGGATGTCGGGACCCCCGCTCCACCCGAGACCGACACCAGGGGACCCTGGCGGGTGGTGGACAGGAATGCGTCAAACAGGTCGCTGCCCGCCGGGCCCGCGGTAACCGCTCCCATTACTTCGGCAGGAATCAGACCGGTGAGCCAGAACACCAAGGAATAGAGATGGCTCAACTGCCCATAGGCATAGCCGCCGTCATCGCCGACCCAGGTTGACGGTTCCGGCGGACTCTCCGCGCCGGGTATGGAGTCCTCCTCGCCAGAGAAAAGGCCTCTAGCAGGAGAGGCCATCTGGGCAACCACATGCTCCAAGCGGCCGATCCGACCTTCCCTGATCCACTCCCGCGCCGCTGCGGCCTGGGGAAGGAATTGCCATCCGTGCGGAACCAGCAGGACTACACCCTGTTCCTGGGCCCCTCTCACCATGTCGAAGGCGTCAGCGGCCGTGATGGCCAGCGGCTTCTCACACATTACGTGCAAGCCCCGGTCCAGGGCGGACATGGTTTGCTCGTGGTGAAAACTGTGCGGCGAGGAAACCACCACCGCATCCAGTTCGTCCCAAGGCAGGTGGTTGTGATCCTCGGTAGCGATAGGGGCGCCGAACCGGTCTGCAACTGCCTTTACCTCAGCGGCGCCCTTCCGGCAAACAGCCCGGACTTCCACATCAGGACGGGACGCAAGAACCGGAAGGTGGTTCTCCACCGCCCACCACCCGGCGCCGATCACGGCAACTCTCAGGGGGAATCGGTTCATGCCCACATGCAGAATTCTACATGGCGTGGGCCGCAGACGCCCTGGCTTCCTGAATTGCCGGTTGGAAGTGAGACTGCCCTAAATGAAGAAGCCGCTGACCAGTTCTGCGAGTACAGCTAGACCGATGGCCCCTCCCACCCATTTCATCCACTGCAAATCATTGTGGAGTACCGCCACCGCGGCTTTCAGGTCTTCTCGGGTCGCCAGCAGGTCTTCTCGGGTCGCCAGGGGCTCCAAGGCCATGGCCAGCGCATTTGTCTGAGCCTCGCTGAATCCCGCCTCTCGGAGAGCCACTCGTTGAGTTGTCTTCATTTCCTAACGTCACCTCCCGTGTTCACCCTTCGTCACTTCCAGTCTAACCAGCGCCAGTCCCTCCCGCCGCCCGAAACAGGATGATTCTCAGAGGTCGAGGTGTCCAAGCCGCCGGTGGCGGACATGGCTCAACGCGGATCCCGACCCTATTGGACCACGGCGACGTATTCTGTGATCACCTGCTGGCCAGCAGCCTATCGGGGCTCAGCCTACAAGGGGATTGGCAGTTTGAGGAGCTTGGTTTTCTGATGAGAACGGCGAGCACTCGCCCATTGGACCACAAGTTGGTCCTGGGTGAATAGGATCACCTGATGGTCGTTAGATGATTGGAGAAGGTATTCCAGCACCTGCTCCTTGCGTTCGGGGTCGGCATGCACGGTGGGATCGTCAAGTAACACCGGACACGGTTCGTGTCCGTCGGTCAATACCTGAGCGAGAATAATCCGCAACAGTAAGTACACCTGTTCAGCGGTCCCATGAGATAGGAGTGCCGCCTCCCTGATCATGCCATCCATATGTCGCAGTTTCACCTCAAGCGTCTCTGGGTCGACGAATGCGTCCACATAGCGCCCACCTGTGACAAATGGAATCCGCTCCGTCATGAGGGCTTCCAACCTGGGCGCTAGAAGCCGATGGGCGCGCTCAGCAGCTCTTTGCAGGTATTCCCTGGCCGTGTCTAGGGTACTCTGGAGACGCTGCACCTTTGCCAGCTCACTCTTAGCTTTTTCGACAGTTGCCTTGGCCGTGGCCACATCCACGCGGTCTGTGCTTATTTGTTCAAGTTGTCCAGCAGCCCTGCTTGCTTCTTTACGAGCTTCTCGCAATTGACGATCACTCCGTTCTAGGACCACCCGGATGTTGTTTGACCCCAGTAGTTCCCCTTCTAAACCAGCAGACAACTCCTTTGCCTTTCGTCTGAGTTCCCTCGCTTCACGCTTGACGTGGGCGGCGTCGGTCTGCCATTCTTCTACCGAAAGACCCCCTAACGCCTCTTGAAAACGGCCCCACTCCGCAACGTCCTCTTGTCGCTGCTCCGCCAAACCCTCCAGATGACCCAACAGACCAACAGCCACCCTCAAGAGCTCACCCTCATCACCAGAACCATCCCCCCCATACGAGACCACAACACTACGCAACTCCTCAAAAGCCTCCTCCCGCGCAAGACTCCGCCTCGCTTCCTCCTCATCAAACCGCCTACGCCGCCTGGCTAGCTCCGTAGTCTTCGAATGCTGCGCTTCAATTTCCTCTTTACACATAGGCGCCACATCCAAGATGGCTGCCAAAGAATCGGTCTCATCTGCTGCCAACTCAACATCCCGGCGTGCACTCTTTGCCTCCTCCCTCCACTCCTCTATTGATCGACCCGAGAGTGCCTCTTGAAAACGGCCCCACTCCGCAACGTCCTCTTGTCGCTGCTCCGCCAAACCCTCCAGATGACCCAACAGACCAACAGCCACCCTCAAGAGCTCACCCTCATCACCAGAACCATCCCCCCCATACGAGACCACAACACTACGCAACTCCTCAAAAGCCTCCTCCCGCGCAAGACTCCGCCTCGCTTCCTCCTCATCAAACCGCCTACGCCGAAATATCATTTCCTCGGTCACTAGCCTTTCGGCGTCGATTGTCTTCGTTTCTAAGGTTTTACCATGAACCTTGGCGGTCATTTCCTCCACTCTTCTTCTCGCTAGATCCACATATTGTCTAGAGCTTTCAGCTTCAACTCGCCACGCTTCTACCGAGCGATCCCCCAGCGCCTCCTGAAAACGTCCCCACTCCGCAACATCCTGCTGTCGCTCTCGCGCCACCCGCTGAAGATCACTCAATAAATACGTGGACTCACCGAGAACCTGGCCTTCATCACCAGATGCATCTCCCCCGTATAGAGACAAAACCCTCCGCAGCTCTGCAAAAGCATCCACCCGTTCAGCTTTCCGCTTCGCCTCCTCGTCATCGAACCGCCTGCGCCGCGCTACCATCTCCTCAAGCCTGCGCCGTTCGGAGGTTTGCTCACTCCAGGCGCGTTCCCTGTTGTAGAACTCGGCTATCGCGGCATCTGGATCAAGAGGAAGCTCCCACTCGTGAAGGAGACGATGAGCTTCAACCACCCTTGCATCGAAGGTCTCTCGCTCCCGGAGTTGACGCTCCAGAAACTGGAGCGCAACCGGTGCAGCTGATCTCTGCTTAGACGGAACGACTCGAAGAAACCCCAATCCCAGAGCTACTAGGACTCCGGCCGAGATTCCATACAGAAGCTCCGTAGTAACCATCCAGACCCCAGCAGCCGCCACAACACCAAAACCGGTTAACATCGCCACTCTCCAACCCGACAAACCGGTCTCCGTTGGCGCTTGTATGCGACGGGCCTCCACCACTTGAGATTGCAGTTCCTGCTGTGGAGGAGGGTTTTCTCTTAGGGGAATTACCCACCGCTGGACATCGCCTGGACTAGGGCATGGCTTCGGGGGTGAGGCGTCGAGCATGCCGATGCGTTCCTCAAGATTGTCGAGAGGATCGAGGTCCGTGAACCCGGATGTTGGCAGACTGTTACACCGGGCAACGGCTGATGCCATATCGGCAAAACTCATCAGCTCCCGATTGCGTGGGTCCGCATCAAGAAATCGCTGCTCCCATTCTTCCAGACGCTCAACCTTCCGCTCCAATTCCTCCGCCCGCCTCTCCGCCTCCTCCAAGTCCTCCAAATCCTCCACTAACTCCTTCTTCAGGCCCAATTCCTCCAAACGGTCCTCAAGGGCCTCCAACGGATCAAGATCCGTCCCAACAGACTCAGGCGCACTCTGAGCGCGGCGAATAGCAATTACAAGGTCCGCGGTACTGATTTCTTCCAGAGCTCGCGGATTACCATCAACAAACCGACGCTCCCACTCCTGCAGACGTTCAACCTCTCTTGTTAGTTCGTCAGCTTGCTTCTCGGTCTCGTCTAGACCCTCAAACGCCTCAACTAACTCCTGCTGCTGATCCAATTCCCTTAGGCGACCTTCAAGAGCCTCCAACGGATCAAGATCCGTCCCAACAGACTCAGGCGCATTCTGAGCACCACTTATGGCAACCACAAGGTCCGCCGTATTCTCCTCCCCTAGGATCCGCGGATCCCCTTCAGGAAACTGCCGCTCCCAGTCTGTCAGTCTGGTTGCTCTTTCTGTCAGTTGACTTGCCCTTATTTCAGCTTCGTCACTGGCCAACGACGCCTTCAGCGCTGCCTCCCGATCCTCCAGATCCCGAACCCTTCGACGATACCTGTCCACTCGCCTCGCTAATTCCACATATTCTTGGCGGCGTTCCTGTGTTCTGGACAGTTGGCGTTCGGCTCTTTTCACACCATCGATCGCAAGCCGAAGAGGTCTTCTTGAATTCCTGCGATCAAGTCCTACATTCTCAGTTGAAAACTTCCTTATGCGCTCAATAGCTCCCGCCGCCGTGCCACCTGCGCCACCTGCGGCGGCCTGAGCGAGACTCTCTTGTAAGGCATCGCGCTCAGTCTTGCGCTCTCGTCTTCTTAGATCGAGGATCGAAAGTATGTCTGCTTGGCTAACCGACGCTGTTATCGGAAAGGTTGTCCGATCGAGTCCTAGCCACTTAGAACCGTCGGGACTTCCCTGATTCATCAGGTCATCGGTTACTTTCCTTCCACCCACACCTATATCCAGAACCCTGGTACTCGGAACCCTTAGATCGCGATCTATTTCGATAATGCGCCCATCATCCAGCGCTAGCTCCAAGGTGACCTGCCAATGGTCCGGATCGTCCCAAGGCTGGCGGCGTCTCTTGAAGTCTCTCTCTGCGTTGGTTCGACCACTCCCGTGCCTACGTCCGCACAGAGCTACTACTAGGGCAGCATGCCACGTCGATTTGCCAGACTCGTTGGGTCCGTAGACAATGTTGAGAGCCTTACCGAAATTCAAACCCTCGTCGCGCAAGTGCCCGAAGGCCCCAGCGGTAATCTTGCGGAACCACATAGCTCAACCCACGGCTAAGTCGTTGCGGCCCTCAAGAGCACGTAACCCCGTGATAATAACCCTGTGCCGTTCGTCATCATCAAGATCGGCTGCGATCAAGTCGCGGACGAACTCCCCTCGCACTGTGGACTCCTCCTGTATAGCCGCAACATCATACCCGGGATTCAGGCTGCCTGCACGTACCACTAAATCCTGCAGTTGGCCTCGGCGTTGGCTGAGTACGGCAAGGTCAAGTTGTACAGCACTAGCCAATTCCCCATGAAGAGTGACTCTGGCTACCCCTTTAAGAGGCTCCAACGCGGCCTTCATGCGGTCCTGTATTTCTCCGAAATCAACGCATCCGCTCACATCCATTACGAGATCGTGGATCTGCAAGCTTGTAACCCTATGCGAAGTGCGTTGAACCGTGCCCCGAGCGTCAAACGACATCTCAACTGCTCCCCCTCTGCCTTGATCCTTGAATGAAAGCGGGGCGGGAGTTCCAGGGTATGTGTGGGAATCTCCCATGAAAGGACTGTGGTAATGACCGACTATGCAATGAACAAGTCCCGCCGCGGAAATGTCGTCGGCGCGAAACGGTGCATGTCGTATCTTCTCAGGATGGGATTGCGCTACGCTTGCCCAGCCACCAATCTCCGATCCGTGAAACAACCCTAAGTGCAAAGCATCGCCTTCCACCTCAAATCGACTTAGTGGATTCACGGTTTGTGAAGGGTTTCTATGGGCGAAGCCCCACACCCGAACACCGTCAAGGCCATCGTATGGCGTCAGATCACCCGCACCAAATATGTGGACGTTGGGTGACCAGTCTGCCGTCACGTAAATACTTCCTGGTCCATACCAATCGTGATTTCCGGGAGAAATCAAGACCGGAATCGGTGCCACCTCAGCGAAGAGGCGCTGCAACATCTGAACGGTGTCCGGAGTGTAAAGCTCGTGCTCGTAGAGGTCCCCAGCACACATCAGCATATCCACCTCTAAATGACTGGCCAATCGAACAATCCTGCTTAAGGTGTTTTTCAATTCGCCACGCCGCAATTGAGACAAGGTGGGCCCTCTCCCAGTAAACGGGGCATCCAAGTGGAGATCGGAAAAGGCGAGTACCTTCAAGATTTATGCTCTCTTAGATGATCGTGTCTGGTGCAGTTCCCAACCTTAGAGAACAGACGCGACGTATTCTGTGATCTCTTGCTGGAGAGCAACCTTCCGATCCTCCGGTAGGAAGGAAGCGGTGACAGAGTTGCGCGCCAGTTGCGCCAGATCATCGCAGGAGAGATCCAGGGCCGTGGCGATGGCGAGGTAGTTATCCCCGACGTATCCGCCGAAGTAGGCAGGGTCGTCGGAGTTGACGGTGACCAGAACCCCGGCATCCAGCAACTCCTTGAGATTGTGGCAGCGGAGGTCAGGGAACACCTGGAGCTTCTGGTTCGACAGAGGACACATGGTCAGAGGAATCTGCTCTCGGACCAACCGCTCCACCAGAGCGGGATCATCCGCGGCCCGCACTCCATGGTCGATGCGTTCCACTCCCAATACATCGAGAGCTGACCAGATGTATTCCGCCGGGCCCTCCTCGCCGGCGTGGGCCACAGGTCTCAGGCCAGCCTCTACAGCCCGGCGGTAAGCCTCGGCAAACAACTCAGGGGGATTACCCAACTCGCCCGAGTCGAGTCCCACCCCTTGGATGTAAGCAAGGTATGGTCGGGCCTGCTCGAAGACCTCGACAGCCGATTCGGGTGAAAGGTGCCGGAGAAAACAAAGGATCAGGGTCGACGAGACTTCCGCCACTCTTTTCTGTCCTCGTGCGAACCCGCGGATCACCGTCCCGATGTCGATCCCCCGCTCGGTGTGCGTTTGAGGATCGAAGAAGATCTCCGCGTGACGCACCCCGTCCGACGCCGCTTTCGCAAGGTAGGCAGCCATCAATTGGGCGAAGTCGTTCTCTGTTTGCAGCACCGCGGCAGCTTGGTAATAGATGTCGAGAAACGATTGGAGATCGTCGAACTCGTAGGCCGCCGCAACATCCTCGACCGACTGGAACGGCAGTGCCACGCCGTTGCGCTCCCCCATCTCGAACATCATCTCCGGCTCCAGAGTGCCCTCGATATGAATGTGTAACTCGGTCTTCGGTAGGCCCCGGACGAAACTCTCCATGTCTCTGCTCCCTTTCATGGACATAGCTCAATAGGGACGTTGTTACTACGGGTATTTGGAAAAACGAGAGAGCGCACCCAGGCGCTCTCTCGTGAATCCAACTTAGGTGCCTGGGTTACAGGAACATCTCGATCCAATCGCTGGCAAAGTAGACCAGGCTGGCAATGGAGACGACCCACATCAAGACGTGAATCTCGCTTGACTTGCCCTTCACCACCTTGATCAGGGTGTGCGTCACAAACCCGGCGGCAATACCGACGGTGATCGAGAAGGTCAACGGCATGAGGATGATCGCCAACAGTGCCGGCAATCCTTCTTCCAAGTCCGTAAAGTCGATGTGCTTGAGCAGCCCAACCATGAGGAACCCGATCAGGATCAGCACCGGCGCCGTCGCCTGCCCCGGAACAATCCCGGCCAGCGGCGACAGGACGATAGCAATCAAAAAGAGGATTCCCGTGACCACGGACGTGAGCCCGGTCCTTCCTCCTTCTGCTACCCCCGCCGAACTCTCGATGTAGCTGGTGTTCGAGCTAACTCCGGCCACACCGCCGAAAGCGGCACCCAGCGAGTCCACCAACAGGAGGCTCTTGAGACGACCAATCCCGCCGTCCTTCTTGGTCAACCCGGCTTGCTCGACGATGGCAGTGGCTGTGCCCATCGTGTCGAAGAAGTCGGCGAGCATCAGAGTGAAAATCGCCAGGATCGCCGACAGGAAGCCGAGTTCTGCAAACGAGTTGCCCAGGTCGAATCCCCCGAAGGTCTCGAAGTTCACTGATGCCGAGATGGTGTCCGGCACACTGGCGACTCCAGCTATCAGCGCCACGATGGTGGTGGCCACGATGGTGATGATCATCGCACCCCTCACCTTGCGCGCCACAAGAACCACACCGATCAGCACCCCGATCAAGGTCACGCCCTGGCCGGCCTCGGTGGGGAACACGAACTCGACGATCGTGCCCCCTTCTCCGTGAACCAGCCCGCCGTTGACCAAGCCGATGAACAGGATGAATAGGCCAATGCCCACCCCGATGGAGTACTTGAGACTGGTCGGTATCGCTTCCATCACGGCTTCCCGCAGGCCCAGCAAGACGAGTATGGTCACCAACACGCCCTCCCAGACCACGACTCCCATGGCTCCCTCTATCGAGAGGCCTTGGGCCGTCAAACTATAGGCCACGACCGCGTTGAGCCCCAGACCTGCCGCCATGGCGATCGGGTAGTTGGAGAAAACCCCCATGGCGATCGTCATGATTGCGGCTACCAACGCTGTACCAGCCGCTACGGCAGTGGGGTCAAGACCCGCGTCGCCAAGAATCAAGGCGTTCACGAACAGTATGTAGGCCATCACCAAGAATGTGGTGATGCCCGCGCGAACCTCCGTGCCTAACGAGGAGCCCCGCTCTGAAATGCGGAAATAGCTGTCTAAACCTTGCACTATTCCCACCTCCTTCCAAATTTGTTGTCTACTGATAGGACAACTGGCCACTCCTCATGCTATTCCCACAGAGTGGAATTCTGGGGGGCTAACAGTGGTTTTTTTCCGCACCGACCTCTTAGATTTGCCTTCCCTGGTCCCCTAATCAGCTTTTCGAGGCCAATACCCACACGCGCCACAGGGTTCGGGCCGCCGCGACAGATCAGGTCCCGCGACCGCCTCTCCAACTCTCGCGCCGTCGAGACAAACCCAGCCGGCTACGTTTCGATAACGCAGATCACCTCGCCGGTGACCACCTCGGCATCTTCTTCCACCAGGATCTCAATGATCGTTCCAGCCACAGGAGAAGGCACCTCCGTCTCAACTTTGTCGGTTTCCACCAGGGCCAGTTCGGTGTCCTCATCCACCTCGTCACCCACCTCGACCATCCACTGGAGAAGTACCACCTCGTCGACCGTCTCGCCCAGCCTGGGCATCTTCACCTCAAAAGGCATTGGTTGGCACCTCCTTCTAAACGGGCGCGTAGATGTTGCGGAACATGGCGTCGACACCAGCCGGAGGACTGGCTTTCACCGTCTCCATCGCCGCCTCGATGCGGGCTGCGACTTGCCGGTCCACCTCGTCGGCCTGTCCCTCGGCCAGCAAACCTTCGGATTCCAGTCTGGCCCGGAAGGTGTTAATAGGATCCCGCTGGAACCATCGCTCGAATTCTCCTTCCGGCCGATACTCGGCCTTGTCGGCGCGGGAATGGCCGGCGTAACGGTAGGTCTTCATCTCCAACAGAGTCGGGCCCTCCCCCGAACGTGCTCTGTCCAGAGCTTCGCTCACCGCCTTTACCGTGGCATCCGGATCCTGTCCGTCCACCATGATCCCCGGAATCCCGTAGGAGACCGCCCGGTCGGCCAGATCCTCTATGGGCGTAGTCAGGTTGATCCGGCTGTATTCGCCGTACTGGTTGTTCTCACAAACGAACACCACCGGCAGTTTCCAGATCGCCGCCAGGTTGAGACCCTCGTGGAAAGCGCCGATGTTGGATGCGCCGTCCCCGAACACCCCGATCGCCGCGTCGTCGGTTCCCTTCACCTGGGCGGTCAACGCCGCGCCGGCAGCCACCGGAATCCCGGCGCCGATGATGGCAAAAGTGGGCAGCAGGCCCAGTTCCTTATCAACCAGGTGCATGGAGCCGGCGATGCCCCCAATGCATCCCATTTCCCGGCCCATGATCTCCCCGAGGATCGATTCGGGGGTCATTCCCAGGGCCAACCCCATTCCATGTCCCCGATAGGTGCAGGTGACCGTATCAGTCGGGCGGGCCACCGCGGCGATACCCACCGCCACCGCTTCCTGTCCCTGGGCGGTATGGGTGGTGCCATGCACCACTCCCTCGGCAAAGAGACCCTGTACCCGATCCTCGAAAGCACGGATTTCCACCATCCGCTCGTACCGCGCCACGCGGTCGGCGGCCAGAGCCAAGCGGCGTTCCATTTTCGTTCTGTCGCCCATCAGACGCGGCTCCCTTCTCCCACCCACCAGGGCTCCGGCACCCGGCCGGTGGCCATCAGTTGATCTATCTGGTCCGTTACATACTCTTTGTTCGGCATGTATCGCAACTCCAACTCCCGCCCGAACGGCACGGGGACATCGGGGCATGTAACTCGTAGGACCGGCGCCTTCAGTTCACCGAATAGGCGGGAACCGACATAGGCGGAGATCTCAGTCCCCCAACCGGAGGTGTAAGGGCTCTCCTCCACGATTACCAGCCGACCGGTCCGCCGCACCGCCGAGACAACCGCGTCACGATCCCATGGGATGAGGGTTTGGAGGTCGATGACTTCCGCCGACCAGTTGTCCGAAGACTTGGCGGCGGCCATGGCCACCCGCAACATCGCTCCGGCGGTAACGATGGTGACATCGTCGCCTTCCCGGACCCGGGCGATCTCTCCCAGCGGAATAATCCCCTCTTCTCCCCTGGTCACCGGACCGCGGCCGCCGTACAGTGCCCGCGGTTCCAAAACGACCACCGGATTGGGATCGCGGATCGCCGACCGCATCAGCCCGTAGGCAGATTGGGGTCCGGAGGCAACGGCCATCTTCAGGCCGGGGGCATTGTTCAACCAGTTCTCAAACGTCTGGGAGTGTTGGCATCCAAACCCCAACCCGGCGCCGACCGAAGCCCGAACCACCATCGGACATGTGAATACCCCGTTGGAGAGGAAATGGAATTTGGCTGCTTCTGTCACCACCTGGTCGAGCGCCACTCCCAAGAATTCGATGAACATGATCTCGGCCACCGGGCGCAGTCCCGAAGCGGCGGCGCCAACCGCCATGCCGAGAAATCCCATTTCCGATATCGGAGTGTCTCTCACCCGCAGCGGTCCGAACTCCTCCAGCAGTCCGTCCGAGGTCTTGAAAGGTCCCCCGGCAGCCGCCACGTCCTCCCCGAATACCACCACCGTGGGGTCTTGGCGCATCTCATCGCCAAGGGCGGCCGCCACCGCCTGGTTCATCCGCATTCGGGCCATTACCACAACTCCTCCAGCATCTTGACTCCTGCTTCCACCAGGATCGCCTCCGTTTCGGGGGCCACCTGCTCGATCAAACCGTAACTATGGTGGGCGTAGTCCACCTCGTAACCACCATGAGGGTACTCAGCGGCACTGGGCAGGTAGGAAATGACCCCGTTGGAGTATCCCGAGAAGATGGTGTTGGCTCGGTCGGTGGGAGACCGATCCCTGATGGCCAAAGCGATCTCGGCAAAAGCCTCTCCGGGGATGGCCACGATGGCGGTTTCCCCAATCCGGATGGCTTGTATGAAGGCTGGAACCCGGTCGTAGGGGGCTTCCTCCAACTGGGCGATCGCCGCCTCCGCCCAACTGATGTGGTACTGGATGGGGTTGAGTTCCTCGGGTCCGGCGCCAGCCTCCTTGGCTTCCTCCAAGTTGCCCTGGTAATGGTCCAGTTCAGCCTGAACTTCGGCGATGGTGGGTACCCGCTTGAGAGGCAGGTCGACCATGGTTGATGCGACAGCCAGTTCCTGAGGCGGCTGGTTGTCGGCCCTCACCACCCGATAGAGCACAATGGGGGTAACCGAACCGTAAGCGTGGCGCTCGATTTCAGTCTCGAACGTCTCGATGTTGCCCATCGCACGGAGTGCTTCTGCCGCCAGTTTCTCGCCGAACTCCACCTCTGCCCCGGTGTCGGGGATGAAGGCCTGCAGGGGAAGGACGTTGCCACCTGCGCCTTGCAAAAACACACACATCGCCCCGGTTGCCTCTTCCACGGCGTCTCTCAAAGGCCAGGGAAAGTCGGGATTGATGGCCGGATCCTCGGGTCCCACCACCACCGGGTGGCAGCCGAAACTAACCACTACTGCCAAGGGTGTGCCGTCCTCGCGGTCGACCCTGATAACACCCGCATCGCGATCGATGGGACCGTCGGGGTTCCAGCCCAGAATGGTATTGAGAGACCCCGCCGTTCCCTCAACACCTTGAACCCGTTCCCTGCGGTTCACCGACAGTCCCTGTACCTCCGTGCTGGTCGACCCCACCCTTACCGGCACCGTGTTCTCCGCCGCGATCAGGGCCGCCGAGACCAACTGGTGTGGAAGTATCTCCGCATACGCCCGCTCCGACGGCCTGATCTCGTCGAGCCGACCCCCCAGTTTCACCCGTCCCGGCGTGTGAGGCCCGGCATGGGTGTGGCTTACATTCAGCAGCACCGATTCAGGACGGGTGCCGATGGCCTCAGCTATCTGCTCCCTGATCATGGTGGCGTAATCGGGATTCAGAATGGCCACGTCAATTCCCAGTATCGCCACCCGCTCGGTTTCGGACTCCAGGACCAGAGCCGTGGCGGTCAGCGGCGCCCGAACTTCTATGGCGGGACGCCACCGTCGAACGTAACCGACCAGATCGGCTGGCACGGGCGGGGTTATGTCGGTGCGGCCCACCCCACCGCACAAACTCGTGTTGTTAGCAGTAATGGCGCTCTCCTTGGTTGTCCTCTGATAGCAAATCCATTTTGTCCCGACTATAGGGAAGCAATCTTCAGGCCGGACCTCGCCTGCCGATGTTTTTTGGGAATGCCTGCGGTCGGTCAGTAGAAGAGCAACCCGCCGCTGACATTGATGGTGGCAGCCGATATGTAGCTTGCGTGGGTGGAGAGCAGAAACACCGCCACTTGGGCGATCTCTTCCGGTCTGGCCAGCCTTCCCATCGGACAGGAGGCGGCGATCGCATCGAGGTCTTCGGGGGTCAGGCCGACGCCCAGCATGGGGGTGTCAACCACCCCGGGCGCGATGGAGTTCACCATTATCCCATGGGGAGCGTAAGCGGTGGAGAGCCCTCGGCACATGGAGACGATGCCTCCCTTCGACGCGGAATAGGCCACCGCCCCATGGCTTCCGCCCGTCCACCACCCTTGCGAACTGAGGGTGATCATGCGCCCACCCCCGCCGCGGGCCTTCAGCGTCTCGCCAACTGCCTGATTCATGAAGAAGGAAGCCTTCAGGTTCACGTTGTGCTGGACATCCCATTCCTGGCGGGTCACCTCCGCGGGGCTTGATCGGCGCACCAAGACCCCCGCGCAGTGGACCAGACCCCACAGGTCACCGAACTCTTCCAGCACCGCCTCGACCACCGTCTGCGGGGCATCGGCGCCGGTGAGATCAATCTCCACACCCAGGTGACGATCGGGACCCTTCCATTCCTGCATTTCCTCCCGCAAAGAGGGACCGTTCAAGTCCACGCCACACACCCGCGCCCCACAGGCTGCAGCCAATCGGGCGGTAGCCCGACCGATTCCACTGGCGGCGCCGGTAACGATCACACCCCGGCCGCTCAACCCCGCCCCTAGAGATAGATGGTCGTCTGTCATGGTCTCACCAGGGTAGGGTGAGCAAAGCCTCTGGAGATCACTTCCGGTAGGGTAAATCTGGCTGCCAATCGGTCACCGACTATGAAATCCCAGTCCTCCAATTCCCATGAGAGCCACCCGTCCAGACTGGCGCTTGTCCCAGACCTGTTGTGGAACCCGCCGGATCAGGACAGCCAATCCGGGAAGGCGTTGCTGATCTCGGGAGGGCAGATCGATGGAATCACTGATGCCAAGGCTCTCCCTGGTGATGTGGACCGGATGACCTTTCCCGGTTGCACCCTGCTCCCTGGATTGATTGATGCTCATACCCACCTGGCCTCGTGGATGATCCCGGCTCTCCTGGCTGCGGGGGTGACCACCGTGCGGGATATCGGCAACGATCTCGACTGGATCCTGGGGCTGCGCCGGCGACTGGACGCCGACCCCCGGCCGACTCCCCGGATTCGGTGCTGCGGGCCGGTCTTGGACGGGGAGCACGTCAACTGGCCTTTGCTGGGAGAACCCCACGCCACCGCGGAGGCTGTGGATGCGAAGATAGATCTACTGGCTGCTGCCGGGGTTGACGAGATCAAGCTCTACGTTCACCTGAACCTGGAACAGGTGAGAGCGGCGGCAACGGCCGGTAGGCGAAATCATGTGCCGGTGGTGGCTCACCTGGGTGGGGTGAACGCCTTGGAAGCGGCCCGGGCAGGCGTCGCCGAACTGCAACACTTGAGCGGGATCATCGATCCTTTCGACGGCGCCCACCTAGTCGACCTCGAAGTTGCGGCGAAGACCCTGACGGCAGCCGACACCGCTCTGTGCCCCACTGTGGTGGTATGGGATCGCCTGGCTCGCCTCAGCCATTTCGTCTCCAGGCCCGACCCGAGGCTTCGTTGGGTGCCAGACGAGGTCAGGCAAGCCTGGGACGCCTTCCCCCATCGCCATGATCCGGAGGGCTCCCGGGGACGCATGGCAGCCATCGAAGAGATAGAGAGGGTAATTCCCGTCTTCTACAGAGCTGGTGTCTCGATCATCGTCGGCACGGACGCGCCTTGGCCATACCTAATCCCTGGCTTCAGCTTCCACGACGAACTGGTGATTTTGCATCGTGCGGGACTCACCCCCGCCCAGGTACTGACCGCCGCTACCCGAGAAGCGAGCCTGAGACTGGGCGTTGACCATCTCACCGGGACCCTCGAAGAAGGCAAGGCGGCCGATCTGCTGATAGCGGCGGGAAACCCCCTCTCGGAGATAGAAGACATCCGGCGGGTGCGGGAGGTCTTCCGAGGGGGGCAACGGGTTGATGTGGCCCGATTGGAACCTGGAGAATTCCACCCCGGCGACCCTGTAAACGCAAGCCTGCTCGCATACGCCGAAGGGATCTCCCGGCCGAAATAATGCCGCCGAGGGCGCCCCTTCCCGCATAGGCGTGGTTAGGATAATTTTGAGCGGAAGGACCGGTTTGTATACCAACATACAAGTGGGTTCGCTCCGGTTGGCGAAGACATCAATCGCCACCATGACGTTGCAAGAAAGAAGGACCCAGAATGCCACGCAAACTGATAGTCGGAATCGCAGTCATTGCCTTATTGTTGGCAGCCTGCGGAGACGACGAGGAACAGGCTCCAGCCACCACCGCGGCCCCGGCGACCACGGCCGCCGCGGTGGAAGAAGCACCGGAGGAAGTCGCAGAGGAAGAGGAGCCTGAAGAGTCCAGCGGTGCTTACGACGCTGTGATCCGCCCGGCTGAGCAGCGTTGGAAGATCGGGTATGGCGATGGCCTTTCCGGTATTCCGTTCACCGACAGCGTGACCGACAACATCAACGCCATCGCCGAAGAGATGGGCGTGGACATTGTCTACTGCGATAACGCCTACGACCAGGAAAAGACCGTGGAGTGCTCCAACCTGCTGGTCACCCAGGAAGTTGACGGAGTGATCTTCGCCAACTGGATCGCCGGTACCGAAGAACTGATCGCCGGTATCTTCCACGATGCTGGTATCCCGTGCGTCTCCTACGACGGACCCCACCCCGGATGCGTGGCGTTCGGCCCCGACAACTATGAGGCCGGCGTGGCCGCCGGTCAATACCTGGCCGCCTTCGCCCAAGAACAGGGTTGGGCACCAGAGGACACCGAACTGTTGTTGGTCTGGACACCGGACGTGCCCGTCCACAAGGCACGCGCCGACGGCGCCACCGACGGCGTGCGGGAATCGT
>MKWU01000569.1_pt1 | contig 70015 bp, 64 predicted proteins | sample 809101 | NCBI WGS metagenome assembly MKWU01 (sample SAMN05860141, study PRJNA318959) | sponge metagenome | host: Aplysina aerophoba | place: Slovenia: Piran, Adriatic Sea, Gulf of Piran | collected 2013-05-07
ACCCTGCCACGGTCCGCTCGACGTCGGAAACGAACCGCCGGTGTATACGGCTATCTACCATTGTGCAACGAGCCTGTGACAGATACAGCCCGCTCGTAGCGTTAGTCGGTTCCGGTTCGGCTCATCAAACCCGGAACGCAAGCGAAACAGAGATACAGGACACTAGGAAAGAGTGGAATCTGAACAGAGGCTGGGATTGCTCTCCGGCACGCCGACAGTTGCAGTCCACAGTCTCTGCCCGGGTGGCAGGGTCGAGTCCATGGCGCCGAACCGTGCTTAGCGTGGGTCCGAGAGGCGCTTCCATCGACTACCGAGTTGGTGAGCACTACGGTCATGCCAACTTCATCCGACCTGTGTCCCGCTCGTCCACACCTCGCGAGTGGGGTGGACGGGCAGGAGTGACGATCGGCGGAGCCTGTAATCGTTCCAAACTACCATCCGAAGCTCTATGGAGTGGCTGACCGAGCCTTTTGAACTCGCCTTCCAGCAGAGGGCGGTAGTCGCTGGCGCGCTAGCGGCGATCTCCGCTTCGATTGTGGGAACGTGGGTGGTGATCCGGGGTATGAGCTTCCTAGGGGATGCTCTTATCCACGGAGTGATTCCCGGAATAGCCCTTGCCATCCTCCTCGACTTCAACATATTCGTAGGCGCTGCCTTGGCAGCACTGGTCATGATCGGTGGAATCAACCTGGTACATCGGCAAACGGTGTTCTCGGAGGACACCGGGATCGGGTTGCTGTTCGTGGGGATGCTCGGCCTTGGGGTCATCTTCATATCCCGTACCCCTTCGTACAGCGGCAGCCTGGCTGCCATCCTCTTCGGGGATACGCTCGGCGTTAACTCCTCGGATATCTTGGTCCTTGCCGTCGTCACGGTGATCGTCACGATCACGGCCATCGTTCTCTACCGGAGTTTCCTCGCTCTCTCGTTCAACGAGCAGAAGGCGAGGCTCCTCGGTTTGCACCCAGGGTTCACGAACGGGGCCCTGCTTGCCCTCATCACCCTGGCGATCATCGGGTCCTTTCGCACGGTTGGCACCCTGCTCGCTCTCGGGCTGCTGGTGGGTCCTCCGGCGACCGCTGCCCTGCTGGTGAGGCGGGTTCCGATGATGATGGTCACCAGTGCCTGTATCGGTGTGCTGAGCGTTGTGGTCGGCCTGCTGATCAGCTTCCATGCCAACACTTCGGGTTCCGCCACCATGGCGGTGATCCCCGTTGTGTTGTTCTTCATCGTCCTCGCCTGCTCGAATCTCCTGTCATCCATCAGATCGTGACAGAGATCCAGGGGACCTCGAGTTTCCCAGGCGGCTTGGTGATGGACACCCCAGGTCACCAAGTGGGGTCGACGCTTGGGAGGACCCGGCCGGGGCCCTACTCGTTCAGATCCTCCGGAAGAGCCGCTGAGAGAAACCGAACAGCACCTTCCTTGGAGAGGGGCTCGTTGAAGTTTCCACACTTGGGCGACTGGACGCAGGACGGGCAACCGGCTGAGCACGGGCAGCGGCGCAGGGTCTCCATAGTGGCGGCAACGAGGTCATGGCCGACCGGATAGGCTGCCGACGCGATGCCGGATCCACCCCGGTAACCGTCGTGGACGAAGATCGAGGCACCAGCAGTGTCGGGGTGGCTGTAGGTAGAAAGGCCCCCGATGTCCGAGCGGTCACATAATGCGAACAGTGGCATCATGGCGATCAGCGTATGTTCGGCAGCGTGGAGCGCTCCGGGAGCTGCCCTATGGTCGAGATCGGCCGACCGGAGGACGTCATCAGGAATGGCGAACCAGAAGGCCTGCGTCTCGATCTCGACCGGTGGCAGGTCAAGCCGATGGATTTCCCGCTCCCTGCTACCGCCGCTCCGCCCGAACCGCCGCCGGAAGCCGACGACCTGCGACATCACCCTCACACTTCCGAGATAGTGCCCCATGAGGCCCACGCTCCCATCGCGTACGACCTCCCTCACGCTCAGATCCTTTTCGATGAAGGGCTCGGTGTAGTACCCCATCGTGGCGGGTCTTACCAGTACCTCCCGGCGATCGAGGTCCATCCGCTCCACCAGGTAGCTCCGGCCCTGGTGGAGGTATACGGCGCCTTCGTGGGCGTCGGCGAACGCCCGGTCCCATTCGAGTTCTCCGATGGGTTTGCGGGTCTTGAGGTCGTAGATCGAGAAGGTCCGGTTGTCGGCGGATCTCAGGCTGGTCCCATGCGCCGGTGACCTGGGTCCCGCCCATACGAGTCCACCGTCTTCGAACTGCACGTGCCCCTGGTTGACCAGCCGGGGGGCGGCTTCCTCCAATTCCTCGCCGAAGTACTTCCGGTCCGCGAGGGTGAGGGGAAGTTCATGGGCAGCGCAGGAAAGGTGCAGGTCCAATACCTGCGTGTTGTCGGGATTGACGACCGCCGCCTCCGCCGGCCGGCCGAACAGTTCGTCGGGATGGTGCATGAAGTACTGGTCCAGCGCGTCCTCGCCCGCGATCAGCACCACCAGCGACATGTCGCCGGCGCGCCCGGCTCGCCCTGACTGCTGGCGATATGAGGAGACGGTGCCGGGAAACGTGCAGAGCAGGGCCGCGTCCAGACCACCGACGTCGATTCCCAGCTCAAGGGCGTTGGTGGCGGTGATTCCCAGCAGGCGCCCCCCGAAGAGGCGCTCTTCGATCTCTCTGCGGTCCTTAGCGGTGTACCCCGCCCGGTACGGGGAGACACGATCCGCCAGGTCACCCAGGCGCTGGGCAGCGTTCATATGGATGAGTTCGGTCGTCTTGCGGGTCCGGCCGAAGACAATCGTGCGGGTGCCCCTGCGTACGAGGTCGACATACAGGTCGGCCGTTTCGTAGAGAGGGGAACGTCTGGTTCCCGCTTCGGGGTCTTCGAGGGGGGGATTCCAGAGGGCGACCACCCTCTCGCCGGAGGGAGAGTCATCTCCTTCCACGAGGGTCACGTCCAGTCCCGACAGTTGGCAAGCCAGATTCAGCGGGTTGCCGATCGTCGCCGAAGTGAGTACGAACGTGGGTCGCGAACCGTAGTAGGACGCCAGCCGGCGGAGCCGCCTGAGAATGTGAGCGCTATGGCTACCGAACATGCCCCGCAGGTAATGCATCTCGTCGACCACGACAAAGGCGAGCCTCGAGAGGAAGGACTCCCATAGCCTGTGGTTGGGGAGGACCCCGTAGTGGAGCATGTCGGGGTTGGTCAGGATGACGTTGGACCTCTGCCGAACCTGGTTTCGCAGTCTTCGGGGAACATCGCCGTCGTAGGTGGAGGCAACGAGCCCGGGGATGCGGAGGCGCCGCAACGATCCGACTTGGTCCTGCGAGAGCGCCTTGGTCGGATACACCAGAAGGGCGGTGGCCGTCGGCTCGGCGAGTATCCGCTCCGCGATCGGGATCTGGTAGCACAGCGTCTTGCCGGAGGCAGTACCGGATACCAGTACGACGTGGGTCCCTCGCCGTATCAGCCGGACTGCGTTTGCCTGATGACCGAACAGGCGGGTTATGCCCTTGCCGGCGAGGCATTCGAGGAGCCGGTCGGACAGTGGTGGGTCCAGATCGCCGTATCCGGCTTCGCGGGACGGCAGCGAGCGCCAGTGGACCAGTTCTCCGCTGAAGGAAGAACTGCATTCCCAGCGTTTGACGAGGCTGCGGAAGTCGGTTGCCGCCATCACCTACCTACCCGCCGAACCGGCGGAGATCTGATGACAGTCAGGCTATAGGAGTCAGGAGAGTGAGGGAACCCGCCTTGGGAGCATCATGTGGAGCCCCTCCTCGTCGATCTCGATCACGCGGTCCGCCAGCTCCAATACCTCTCGGGCAACGCAATAGCGGTCCGGCGTAGCAACCACGACTCGGCATCCCCACTCCTGGATGGCTTGCACCACTGCGGCAAGGTCCCGGTCTCCTGAGATCAGCACAGCTGTGCCGAACACGTTTCGGCTGGCCAAACGCACTAAGTCGAGTGCCACCAGGGTGTCCACACCCTTCTGCCTGCGTTCGGGACGGAACGTCCAGTGCCGATCAAACTCGTTCATCACTGTGTCGGGATCAAGCCCCACTCCAACGGCGGTGCGTTTGACTGCCTCGCGAATCCCAGTCTCGAACCAGGGCCGGTACTCGACGATGTGTCCTAGTCGGAGTTGGATGCCCGGAGTCTGTCCCAAGGCAACGAAGAACCTTCGCTGGCCCTCAGCGTGGTCGTGTCCCGGTTCGAACCTGGCGTCGTACCAGTAGGCCCGTAAGAATCTCTGCTCGAGTCCGTACGAGAGGCTGTCGAACCATGTCACCACGGCTTCGGCATCAAGCCTGAGGCCACGGGGGTTTTCCCCCAACGCCCTGGCGCCTTCGGCTCTCAGGAAGCCCGCGTCGATGAATCCCGCATAGCTAGAAATCACCATCCTGAACACCTCCAAACAGTACCAAACATTGTGGTTCCTAATAATAGTGAACCGGTAGACTCTCCGCTTCTCTGCTGACGTTAGCTCATCTAAAGTTGTAAGTCAGGTAATGGTTCAACCTGCTGAGATCCTCGCTCGGAATCGCTCGCGGTCAACAGGGGCGGATAGCGACCCGAGCCCACGGGCAACGGCATGGAGGATCCCAAACCGGGAAAGAGAGTTAGCCCCCCGAGTTGGCGAACATCATGCTCGCTCGGGGCCTTAATCTGGCTACATGCGCATTGTAACCGGCAGCCGGTTCTGGCGGAGCCACGTGGTTGACATACAGGACGGTGCGGACCGTAGCTCGGACGCCTACCGGGCGGTCACACCCCGCTCCGAGGCTAACCGCAAGGCAGTGGTGGTGCTGGTCACTGCCGCCCTGAGTCTCACCATTCTGAACTTCGGCGCCACATCCGAGCCCGAGTGGTTCATCAACATGCTCGACAACTTGGGGCTGGACGCGTGGGCTCGCTGGGCGAGGGTGACCTTCCATCACTCGATCCACGCGCAGCGCAACGGTCTGGTGTTCTGGGGCATCGGTCAACTCTTCGCCTATACCTTGCCCCCGCTGGTTGCCATCAGGCTCATACTCAGGGAACGAGTCTCCGACTACGGTCTTCGCGTAAGGGGGATCGGGCGGCACGCGGCCGTCTATGCCGTCCTGCTCGCCGTCTCGGTTCCTTTCGTCTGGGCTGCATCGTTCACGGCTGCCTTCCAGGCGAAATACCCCTTCTACGATCTGGAGCCCGGAGAAGGCCTGTGGCCCAACATGGCCCTCTGGTGGCTCGTCTACGGACTCCAGTTCGCGGCGTTGGAGTTCTTCTTCCGCGGCTTCATGATCCACGGGCTTCGAGGACGCCTTGGCTACATGGCGGTGTTCGTGATGGTGGTGCCGTACAACATGCTTCACTACGGGAAGCCGATGGCGGAGGCCCTGGCCGCGATCGTGGGCGGTGTGGTGCTCGGCTCGCTCTCCTTGCGCAGCCGCTCGATCTGGTGGGGGGTGGTGGTGCACGTCGCGATCGCGGGCACCATGGACGTAGCCGCCCTCTTCCACAAGGGTTTCCCGCCGTGATGCACAGCGCGCCTAGGCGGACAAGCGGACGTGGAGGTCCTCACCGTAATCCCAGCGTTGTCTCCAGATGCAAGATCGCTGGTTATAGCCATGGAGTCACCAACCGCCGCAACCAACCGTTTCCCAAAGTGATCACGTATCCGCGCACCCTCCTACAGAGCCAGAGCGTTGCATAGATCTGCATTCCGGGTGTTGGCGCGGGCAGCGGAGGGGCTGGTCACCGGCGTCGCGGCAGGGGGTCTGGCTTGGGTTGTCCTGTCCCCGTTCGCGGTCCACATCGGCGTCCTCCCTGGGGCCGGGGCGGTCGTGGCCGGCCTCAACGGCCTTGTATCCGGCGCGGCGGGCATCTACTCGTGGAGGCGTGTCCAGGGTTGGCTCTGTTTCCTACTGGACTCGACATGGGGGTTGGTGGGAGTGCTCTCGGGACTGGCGCTTCATCTCGCCAATCGATTCCATCGCAAGCCTGCCTACCTGGTGGAGATGAGCCGGCGTTCGAATCGGCATGTCTACGAGGGCGGGTTTAGCGCCCGGGCCGGCTTCGTGCTGGCTCTGGGCAACGTCGTATCAGCCGGTGGAGGGGCCGTGGGACTCCGCGGGGACTCTCCAAGGGTGGTCCGTCGGCGACGCTTGGTGGATGTGCACGAGGGAACCCATCTGCTCCAAAACAGGCTCCTAGGTCCTGTGTACACGTCGGTGTATCTGGGCTGGATGCTGCTGGCGGGGGCCTCGGGGTTGGTCGTCGGGATACTCACTGATCGGAGGCACCTATGGCAGGTTATCGAGACCTTCGCCTACTACAACAATCCCTTCGAGTACTGGGCGTATCGAAAGGACGACTACTGGCCTCCGCGCGGGGCTCATCCCAGATACGCATGGGCTCCTGGTCGAGTCCGGTCGGTGATTCCCGGAACGCGGGCCGATAATCATCCCCGCGCGGGGAAAAGCCGCTTGCCATGACATGTCTAGGAGGGTGCTGAACAATGACGATTGGTCGGGCCTGCCGCCCGCCGGCCCATGCATTTTGTCGGCGGTTGGCAGGCCGCTGGTGGATTGCTCAGCACCCTCCTAAGTCATAGACAGCTAGCAATCCGTGGAAGGTACCAGGGATGCCTGGAACGAGAAGTGGGAGAGTCGTCTTACCACCCGATTCGCGAAGAGTCCAGACGGGGAACCGAGGGCTCGGACTCCTCGGTATTGCCAGATAGCAGCAGACTCTCAGCTTCTTTGACACCGAGCTGACCGGCATACAGGACTCCTGGATCCGCTGAGCGGTGCGACGATGATTGCGGGGGTTGTTGGTCCTAGGGGGGACAAGCCTGTAGCATCCGGCCGCATGGGAATGATAAAGACTATGCGCTCAGTTATCCGCTTCCGTTCCTTCGAACGGGATCCGGATCTTCGCCGTATGCAGATGGCCGCGAACGTAAACGACCTGCGCGCGATTGCCCAGAGGCGACTTCCGCGAGGAGTGTTCGATTACGTGGATGGGGGTGCCGAGGACGAGGTCACCTACCACAGGAACGAGCGGGACTTCCACAACTGGGAGTTCGTGCCGACAGTCATGCGCGATGTCAGCAAGATCGATACGTCATCCGAGATTCTCGGGCGGCGAGTGCCCTTCCCGCTTATCCTGGCACCCACCGGCTTCACCCGGATCGTCGATCCTCCAGGGGAGCTCTCTGTTGCCAGGGCCGCAGCGGAACGGAACATACCGTACGCTCTGTCGACTCTGAGCACCCGATCGATCGAGGAGGTAGCTGAAGCCGGCGCGGGCGGACGCAACTGGTTCCAGGTCTACGTCTGGAAGGACCGCGATCTGGTCCGTAACATGATCGAGCGCGCCAAGAAGTCCGGCTACGAGGTTCTGTGCATCACTGTCGACCTTGTTGTCCCGGGCCGGCGGGAGCGAGATGTCCGCAACGGGATGACTCTGCCCCCCAAACTTGGTCTGGGCATGATGGTCGAGGGCGTTCGCAAGCCTGGATGGACCTGGCGTTTCCTCAACGCTGACCCGATCACCTTCTCCAATATCGTAGGTTTCCACGATGAAGACGGTTCGACGGCTGTTGCACTGTCCACTCTGGTCAACGATCAATTCGATGCGAGCCTTTCGTGGGCCGACATCGAATGGTTCAGGTCGCTATGGGAGGGTCCGATCATTATCAAGGGTATCCAATCGGTGCCGGACGCTCGCCGGGCCGTCGACTGTGGAGTGCAGGCGATTTGCGTGTCCAACCACGGGGGACGGCAACTCGAGGGCGCCCCGACGGCGATCGAGTTGATCGAGCCGATCGCCGATGAGGTGGGCGACGAGGTGGAGATCATCTGCGACGGAGGGGTAAGACGGGGGGCCGACATAATCAAGGCCATAGCTCTCGGCGCCGATTCCGTGATGGTGGGCCGTCCGTATCTCTACGGGTTAGGGGCGGGGGGCTTCAAGGGTGTCGAGTGGGTACTGAACTTCTTCGAGGAGGGTATGCGCCGATCTATGGCTCTGACCGGTGTACGCTCCGTCGCGGAAATCACCAGGGACTTGGTTCGCCGCCGCCCGTAACCATCAGGGAACTACAATTGAGAGCATCTCGGGGCCTCCCCGTCAAAGGCCTGACCGTCGACGCCGGACTATTCGAGTTCATCGCTGAGGAGGCCTTGCCCGGCAGCGGTGTCGATCCCGACACCTTCTGGAAGGGGTTTGCCGCGCTGATCAATGATTGCGGCCCCACCAACCGGCAACTCCTTGACCATCGTGCCGGACTCCAGGCCAAGATCGACGCATGGCACCGCATGCACTCGGAGGAGCCATTCGACGGTATCGCCTACCGGGAGTTCCTCGAGGAGATCGGCTACATCGAACCGGAAGGGGACGACTTCACGATTGACACCGTCGGCGTCGACATCGAGATCAGCTCCGTGTCCGCGCCGCAGTTGGTCGTGCCCGTGACCAACGCCCGGTTTGCCACCAACGCCGCCAACGCCCGATGGGGTTCCCTTTACGACGCTCTCTACGGCACCGACGCTCTCGGTGATCAGCCTCCCCGGACAGGACCCTACGATGCCGGGAGAGGGGAGCGGGTTGTCGCATGGTGCAGTCGGTTCCTCGATGATGTGGTGCCCCTCAGAGCCGGGGCCCATGGCGATGCTATCGGCTACTGGATCAAGAACGGGAAACTCGTTGTCCAGCAGGTGATCCGTCCTGCCACGACACTCGCCCGCTCCTCGCAATTGGTGGGCTACACGGGGGATCCCACGATGCCGGATTCCATACTCTTGCGCAACAACGGCCTACACATCGAGATCGTGATCAACCCGCGCCACCCCGTCGGGTCCTCCGACCCGGCGGGAGTGGCTGACATCGTGCTGGAGTCCGCTGTGACGACCATCATGGACCTCGAGGACTCGGTCGCCACGGTCGACGCGGAGGACAAGGTGACCGCCTATCGGAACCTCCTCGGTCTGATGAGGGGCGACCTGACGGCTCAGGTCACCAAGGATGGGCGTACCTTCACCCGGAAGCTGGCCGAGGATCGTACCTACATCGACATCGATGGGAACCCCTTCACCCTTCCGGGTCGCTCGCTGCTCATGGTTCGCAACGTCGGGCATCTGATGACGACTCCGGCGATCCGCGACCGGGAGGGCAGCGAGGCCTTCGAAGGTCTGGTCGATGCCATGGTCACCGGGCTAATCGCCTGCCACGACCTGCGGGGTAACACCTCGAAGCGAAACAGCAGGGCGGGATCCGTCTATGTGGTCAAGCCCAAACTGCACGGTGCGGCGGAGGTGGCCTTCGCCGTCGAAGTGTTCCGCCGCGTGGAGCGGACACTCGGGCTCCCGAGCAACACCATCAAACTCGGATTGATGGACGAGGAACGGCGGACCACTCTCAACCTGAAGGAGTGCATCAGGGCGGCCCGCTCCAGGCTGGTGTTCATAAACACGGGCTTCCTCGATCGCACCGGGGATGAGATCCACACATCCATGGAGGCCGGTCCGATGGTTCCCAAAACCGAGATGAAGGACCAGTTCTGGATCGACGCCTACGAGGACCGAAACGTGGACGTCGGCTTGGCATGCGGGCTTCGGGGACGGGCCCAGATCGGCAAGGGCATGTGGGCGGCGCCCGACATGATGTCGGCGATGCTCGAGCAGAAGATCGGACACCCCCGGTCGGGAGCTAGCTGTGCCTGGGTTCCCTCGCCGACGGCCGCCACTCTGCACGCCACCCACTACCACCGGGTGGATGTCGTCCAACGCCAAATGGACATTGCAGGCCGGGAACGCCGTCCGATCGACGACCTGCTCGGCATCCCCGTCGCGGAAGCGACCGACCTGGATCCCGAGCGGATCGCCGCCGAACTCGACAACAACGCTCAAGGCATCCTCGGTTACGTGGTGCGGTGGATCGATCAGGGGATCGGGTGCTCGAAGGTTCCCGATATCAGTGATGTGGCCCTGATGGAGGATCGGGCCACTTGCCGGATATCATCCCAGCACATCGCAAACTGGCTTCGCCACGGGATCGTTGACGAGGATCGGGTCATCGAGACGATGAAGAGGATGGCTACGGTGGTCGACGGCCAGAACGCCGGGGACGATGCCTACACGCCGATGGCTCCGCGCTTCGACGGGCCGGCATTCAAGGCAGCCTGCGATCTGGTGTTCAAGGGAACTTCGCAACCCTCCGGATACACCGAACCCATATTGCATGAGTGGCGGGCAGAGCGTAAGAGGTTGCGTGGATGACTTCTCACCTACATCCTGATTCTTCTTCATGTTTCCCGACACACCGGCGGCAGCATGCCACATCAACCACATAACGCTACCAGGCCGGGCTTCAGCAGGCGGTGAAGGTCGCGCCGGGCCGAGACGGGACTGTTGAGGGGGCCGCAATCCCTGGTCAGAAGCTCATTTCCCCCACCCCGTTCGCCCGATACAAACCCCCGCATGAGAACTCGGGGCTAGGAGGGTGCTGAGCAATCCACCAGCGGCCTGCCAACCGTCGGCAAAATGCCTGGGCCGGCGGGGCGGCAGGCCCGAGCAATCGTCATTGTTCAGCACCCTCCTAAGGGAAGGGTGAATACGAAGGTCGACGGCACCACAGCCCTGACCAGCGACTCCCGCGTGGAAACGCGCAGGGATCCTGCCGGGAAGCTGATCGCGTCCGCCCTATCCGCACACCCTCCAAGGGTCTGGGTTGAACGCGGCAGGTGGTCCGGTGGCGGGCACCGGCGACCTGCCGTCCATCGACGTCCTGTGAACCTTCCGGAGGCCCCGGCTGCAGGGTTCGTAAGCGGCTGAGCTGTCCGGCGTGCGCCATATACTCAAGCCCACCCGCGCCAAGGAAGGTTCGAATCATGTCTTCAGACGCTGTACTGGTGATCGCGCTGCTCGCCGGATTGGCCGCACTCGCTCTTGCTGTCTACTACGCGAGGGTCGTCATGGCGGCCGATCCAGGAAGTGATCGGATGCGAGAGCTGTCAGCAGCAATCCGCGAAGGGGCCAACGCCTTCATGAAGCGCGAGTACACCTGGGTGGCCGTCTTCGTCGTGGCACTGGCGATTCTGATCTCGGTGGTCCTGCCGTGGGGGGCTCCCTGGGGATCGGTCGCCTATGTCTTCGGGGCGGTTCTATCGGCCGGGGCCGGCTTCGTGGGCATGAGGATCGCCACTTCCGCCAACTCGCGCACTACGGAGGCAGCCCGGGTCGGCGGTGTCAAACAGGCGCTGCCGGTGGCATTTCGGGGCGGCGCGGTGATGGGATTCAGTGTGGCCGGGCTGGGATTGCTCGGCGTGACGATCGGATACATCCTGTTCGTGAACATTCTCGACATTGCGGACGCCGACCAGTACAACATCATCGCCGCTATCGGCCTGGGTGGCTCGTCCATCGCACTGTTCGCCAGAGTCGGGGGAGGCATCTACACGAAGGCCGCCGATGTGGGCGCCGATCTGGTTGGAAAGATAGAGGCCGGGATTCCCGAGGATGATCCCCGGAATCCGGCCGTGATCGCAGACAACGTGGGTGACAATGTCGGCGATGTGGCAGGCATGGGTGCCGATCTGTTCGAGTCTTACGTGGGTTCGATCGTCGCCCCGATCGCCTACGCGGCCATCGTCTTCGCCTCGACTTCGTTCGGGGTCGAGACCATCGTGTTTCCTCTTGCAATTGCGGCGGTTGGAATGCTGGCGGCCATTATCGGGTCCTTCTTCGTCCGGGTGACGGGTGACAACCTGGCCAAGGCTTTGCACAGGGGAAACAACGTGGCGGTCGTCCTTACGGTCATCGGTACCTTGATCCTCACGTTCGTGATATTCGGAGACGGGAGCGGGGTGGAGAACCCCTTCGGTTTGGCTCTGGCGGTGCTGGTCGGCCTGGTGGTCGGCATCGTGGTCGGCAAGATCTCGGAAATCTTCACATCGGACCACTACAAGACAGTAAAGGAGATCGCCCGGCAGTCGGAGACCGGCCCCGCGACCGTGGTGCTCGCGGGAATAGCCGAGGGAATGCGCTCCGCCGCCTTTTCGGTCATCGTGGTAGCGGCGGGGATCGCCGGCGCGTATGCAGCCGGGGACTGGGCGATCGGTGACGGCGGGGGGATCTACGGGGTGGCCATCGCGGCCATCGGCGTGCTCTCCACGCTGGGCATCACCGTCGCGGTCGACGCCTACGGTCCGATCGCCGACAACGCCGGGGGCATTGCCGAGATGGCGCACCTACCTCCGGAGGTACGGGAAGCCACCGACGAGTTGGACGCCCTCGGCAACACCACCGCTGCTCTTGGCAAGGGGTTCGCCATCGGTTCGGCAGCGGTCACCGCTCTTGCCCTGTTCGCCGCCTTCACAAAGGCCGTGGGGCTCGACTCGATCGACATCACCAACGTGGGTACCACCGTGGGCCTGTTCCTCGGGGCGATGTTCCCGTTCCTGTTCGCATCCCTCACGATCAATGCCGTAAGTCGGGCGGCCTTCCGGATGATCGAGGAAGTCAGACGCCAGTTCCGGGAGATCCCCGGGCTCCTCAAGGGAGATCCGGACGCAAAGCCCGAGTATGCCAAGGCGGTCGACATTGCAACCGGTTCGGCGCTGCGGGAGATGATCGTTCCGGGCGCTCTTGCGATCGCACTCCCCCTAGTGGTGGGATTCATCGACGTGGAAGCACTCGGAGGCTTTCTGGCCGGGGCGCTGGTCACCGGATTCCTCCTGGCCATCTTCATGGCCAACGCAGGCGGTGCGTGGGACAACGCGAAGAAGCTGATCGAATCGGGGGCCTTCGGAGGGAAGGGATCGGATCAGCACAAGGCGGCTGTCATCGGCGACACGATCGGAGACCCGTTCAAAGACACGTCGGGACCGGCTATGAACATCGTGATCAAGGTAATGACGATCGTCTCCCTCATCTTCGCTGCGGCTTTCATCTGACGCAGACGGATTCAAGGAGAATCGGGTTCTGGAAGGCCAGGCGGATCCCAGCCGCTCCGGCCATTGCAAGTGGTTAGGCATGCGCATGGGCGTTAGGGCCGCGGACGGAGGTCCATGGCAAGGCATGTGATCCTGTTGCGCCACGGCGAGTCCGAGGCCAACGCACGTCAGTTGTTCCAGGGTGCCGGATCGACTCCTCTGACGGTGAGAGGGCGCGCCCAGGCCGGAAAGGCCGGAAAGAGGCTGGCGGAGCGCCGGTTCGCCATCGTCGAGTCCTCCGACCTCGAGCGGGCCGTCGAAACGGCTCGCCTCGCTGGATTCGAGCCGTTCCAGCGGTCCGGGTGGAGGGAAGGCGACATCGGTCGGTGGGAAGGCATTTCTGAGAGGCTTGCCCAGGACAGCTACGCCGAAGAGATCGCACGGCTCCACTGGGACTACGAGATGCGGATGGGGGTGACCGGTGAATCGCCCAGGCAGGTCGCCGACCGCGGGTGTGCGGTGCTACATGATCTGGTCGGCCGCCTGCACGATGGAGAGACCGCTCTGGTCGTCACCCATGGTGGTCTGATCGGCGCGGTGCTCTGGAGACTGCTGGATCTGCCTGCGGACCGCCGCAGGCTGGCTCAGCTGAGCAACACGGCCATCTGCGAACTGGCCTTCCATGACCACGGCCCGGCTCTCACGCGCTACAACGATGCCGGCCATCTGGGAGCGGTTACCGACTGGGCCACCTTCATGCGCATGCAAGGCGCGGCAGTGGTCGACCTGATCCGCCACGGGGTTACGCACGCCAATCTGGAGCGGAGGGTCCAGGGGCGGCGAGACGAGGGCCTCCATCCGGAGGGACATGCCCAATCCCGGAGGCTCGGAGAGTGGATCGGGGAGGTGGATGAGGTCTACTCGTCCCCGCTTGGAAGGGCCAGGGCCACTGCTGAGATCGTCTTCGGGAGATCCCCCATCCCTGTTGAAGCGATGGTAGAGATCAGCCTGGGCGAATGGGAAGGGCAGATGTGGGCGGATCTGGAGGCGGCCGGAAAGCTAGGCGGGTACCCGGCCGATGGCAACGACATCCGCCGGGGACACACTGGAGAGACCTGGTCGGATGTCCAGCAAAGGGTCTCGGGTTTCGTCAATCGCCTCCACGAGTCCCATCCGGGCGGCCGGGTGGCGGTAGCCTCCCACGGGGGAGCGATACGTGCCTACGCAGGCTCGGTGCTCGGGTTCGGGTTCGACAAGGCCCGGCTGATCGGATTCGTGGGCAACACCGCCGTGACGCAAGTCGTTGCTTCGACCGACGGCAAACCCGCCATAGCCACCTACAACGTCACTACGCACCTCGAAGGGGGGCGGGCCGGCTAGGCCGGCCGGAGCCGGCAAGACGGGAGAGCGCACCGTGGCCAAGAACGTGATACTGATGCGGCACGGCGAGTCCGAAGCCAATGCCCGAGGGGTGTGGCAGGGCATAGGTTCCAGCGCCTTGACAGCCAAGGGCCGTCTCCAGGCGGAGCGAGCCGGACCAAGGCTCGCTGCACGGTCCATCGCACTCGTCGAGTCGTCAGACCTGCAGCGCTGCATCGATACGGCTCCCGCGGGCCGGCTCCGGGCCCCGGCCCCGGGTGCCCCGCGGGGGGGGGGGGGGGGGGGGGGGGGAGGGGGCGGCCCGGGTTGCCTGGCGGGAGGGAGACGTGGGTGAGTGGGAAGGCCGCGACCGGGACTACGTCACGACCCGCTTCGGCAAGGAATTGGAGCGCCTCCACCACGACTACGACATGCCGGTAGGTGTGACCGGCGAGTCGTCCGGGGAAGTGGCAAGGCGGAGCCTCGAGGCCGTCCACGAATTGGTGGACCGGCTGGACGAGGGACAGACCGCCTTGGTCGTAACACATGCGGGTCTTATCGGAGCCCTCCTGAGGCGCTTGCTCGATCTGCCCACCGACCGCCGGCGCATCGGTGTGGTATCCAACACCGCCTTGTGCGAGTTGACATTCCGAGCCGGTGATGCCGCTATCCGCACATTCAACGACGCGGCACATCTGGGTCGTCGTGCCATCGGGTCCGCAGAGACGCGCCTGACTCGAGGCGTGGTACTCGAACTTGTCCGGTGCGAGACTTCCCCCGCCAACCCGGAACGTAGTGGCCGCCGCTGCAGGGATCGCCGGCATCCCGGGGGTAGAGCTGAGGCCACCTGGCTGCAGGGCGGGATCGGGGAAGTCGACGAGGTCTACTGCTCTCCTTCGGGTCGGGCCGCCGGCATGGCCCGGATGGTGTTCGGCCAGGCTCCTGTCCCGGTTCCGGGGTTGGGGGAGATAGATCTGGGAGAATCGAGTGCCGACTCGTGGCCCGAAGTCCGACTCGGGGACCGTGGCGGGAGTCGGGTGAGGGACGAGAGCCGCAGCGGGCCTGGTAACACGGGAGAGACGTGGCGCGAGGTTCAAAGCAGGACGTCGTCCTTTTTGGGAACCCTGCCGGATGTCCATCTTGGCCAGCGAGTGGCTGCGGTGTCCCACGGAGGCGTCATCAGGGCCTGCGCCGGTTCGGTGCTCGGCTTCGCATCCCGAAAGGCCCGGATGCTCGGGTCCCTTGCCAACGCCTCGGTCACCCGAGTCGTAGTACAGGGGAGCGGCAAGCCTGTTCTGGCTACCTACAACACCACCGGCCACCTCGAAACTGATCAGCACCACCTCCCCGGCTAACCTGAAGGGGCCGGCCTGCGGGTCGGCATCAGACTGCCAGGTGAGGTTTCACCGGCGTTCAAGTCACGAAACGATCAGGAGACACGCATGGCAAGAACGGCACTCCACGGCAATGCCGTCGACACGAGCGGGGACCTTCCCGCGGTCGGCTCGACGGCGCCCGCCTTCACGCTCACCACGAAGGACCTAGGATCGATCTCGTCCGGGGACCTCGGGGGTGGACGCGTGGTGCTGAACATCTTCCCCTCGGTGGACACCGGCACCTGCGCGGCGAGTGTCCGCGCATTCAACGAGCGTGCTGCCGGACTCGACAACACCACGGTTGTATGCGTCTCGGCCGATCTGCCCTTCGCCGCCGGAAGGTTCTGCGAAGCGGAGGGGATCGACAACGTCATCACCGGCTCGGTGTTCCGCAACCGGGAGTTCATGGACGACTATGGCGTCGGCATGATCGATGGTCCGCTCGAAGGGCTATGCGCCAGAGCCGTCGTGGTCATCGACTCCGACGGTACGGTCCTGCACTCCCGCATGGTTCCGGAGATCGTCGACGAGCCCGACTACGACTCTGCTCTGGCTGCGCTGGGCTAGGAGGGGCGCTTGAACAATCGTCATTGGTCAGCACCCTCCTAAGAAACCAGTTCCTACCCCGCCCGCGACCCCGACCGTACGCTGACGTGGTACGGGCTACCCGATAGGAGTCAAGAGAAGATTCGAAGGCTCCGGACCGCCGCTCACTCCTTCATCCAGACGATGAGAGACGCCCAGCTATCGACCGTCGGGTCGTGCATGTAGTTCTCCAGCACTCCCCGGACTTCGAATCCGTTCCTGACCTGGAAGGTGAGCGTGCGGTCGTAGATTTCCCCGGCCGCGACTCTCTCCACGTATTCCGCCGCGGTCATTGAGTCCTTGTGCTCGGCGTAACCGGGGATCACGCCGCCCGCGATGATGCCCCGCAATCCCAGTTCACGGCATACTCCCTTGCGCAAGTCGTATAGGCGGCTGCCTATCCCACGGCGCCGGTAGCGGGGGTCCACCGAGATGTCGGTTCCGTAGTACCACTCGCCCTCCGGGTTGTGCCCGGCCTTACCGCCCTCAGCCATGAGATCCTTGAGCCGGTGCTGGGGGCGGCTGAGATCGAACTGGACGCGTACCCCGAGACCCATGGCAATCGGATCATCGTTGTCCAACACTACGAAGTTGCCTTCCGGGAACACCTCGGCTAGGTCTACCAGTTCGGGCGCCGAGTACAGGTCGGTCGGATCGACACTCGGGAACGCCCGGAGTTCGAGAGCCTCGAGGTCGTCGGCCCACTCGGACCGGATTCTGCAGTAGCGCAGGTCTTGGGTCACGACAGGATCATATACTTCCACCGGTGGTGGATTACTCCGACCTTTCGCTGTGGCTGGCGACCTTCCCGGGAAGTCTCGAACCCCGCCCCCCACTCGACGGCGATAGCGAGGCGGATGTGGCCATCGTGGGGGGCGGGTTCACCGGACTTTGGACGGCCTACTACCTGACCGAGCGGGACCCGTCGCTCTCCATAGTGGTGATAGAGCGTGACATCTGCGGTTTCGGGGCTTCGGGACGCAACGGTGGATGGTGTGTCGGGGAGTTGGTGGCCGGCGTCGAGGGATATGCCCGGCTCAGTAACCATGGCGCCGCCCGGAGGCTGATCGACTACGTCCACGGTTCGGTAGACGAGGTCGGCCGGGTGGTCGCAGCCGAGTCGATCGACTGCGGTTTTGCCAAGGGGGGCGTGATCCGCTTCGCGCGCAACCGGGCCCAGGCTGAGCGCCAGGTGTCCGAGATCGAACACCACCGCGCCCACGGGATAGGCGACGACATCATCCGGCTGCTGTCTCCCGACGAGGTAGAAGAGTACGCCCACCCCACGAGCCTTCACAGCGGTATCTTCTACGAGCCGTGCGCGGCGCTCGATCCCGCTCAGTTGGTCCGAGGGCTGGCCGAGGCGGTCGAGCGGCGCGGCGTTCGCATCGTCGAGCAGACGGCGGCGACTTCGATCGACGAGGGCCGGGTGGCCACCACCGGAGGGACTGTCACCGCGCCCGTGGTGATCAGGGCTACCGAGGCCTACACCCGCGACCTTCCCGGAGAGCGCCGAACCCTCGTCCCCCTCTACTCGCTGATGATCGCCACCGAACCACTTGACCCGGCAACGCTGGACGCGATCGGCCTCAAGACCAGGCCGACCTTCGCCGACGACCGGTACGCGGTGATCTACGGTCAGCGGACAGCGGACGACCGGATCGCCTTCGGGGGCCGGGCGGTACCTTATCTGTACGGTTCCCGGATCAGCCCCGCCACGGAGCGGGATCGGCGTTCCCACGATCTGATCCGGAGGGTATTGGTGGACATCTTCCCGGTGCTGTCCGGTGTAGAGATCACTCACCGATGGGGCGGTGTGCTCGGAGCTCCGCGCAACTGGACGCCGTCGGTTCGTTTCGACCCGGAGCGAGGATTCGGTACCGCGGGGGGCTACGTGGGGGAGGGAGTCGCCCCATCCAATCTGGCCGGCCGGACCCTGGCCGATCTCATCACGGGCACCGATTCCGAGTTGGTCCGCCTTGCATGGGTAGGCGTCGAGTCCCGTCCCTGGGAGCCCGAGCCCCTTCGCTGGCTGGGGATCCGTGGGACCAGGGCTGTGATGGGGTGGGCCGACCGCAGCGAGTTCAGGACGGGCCGCCCGTCTCGGGTGGGCGTTACCGCCTACCGGCTGCTCCGCCGCTGAGCCGGACGACGATCCTGGCTCCGACTCTTCGGGTTTCCAGACACCCCGCGGCAACATGCCACATCAACCGCATCATGGCGGGCGGGCTGGGTTTAACCCGGCGGGTGAAGGTCGCTCTCGGCCGAGACCGGACAATCGAGTGGGCCGTCATCCCTGACCAGAAGCTCATGTCCCGCACCCCGTTCGCCCACAACAAACCCCCGCACGAAGAATCGGGGCCGGCGCGCCTCAGGACAAGGCTCGTGTACGTCGGCCGGAGAGTCCCGGTGTCGAGTGGGACCTTGTTCCACCGACGACCGACCTGCGGCCTGCAATCATGAGTTCCTTGCCAAGTCGGGGAACGCTCCTCGCAGATACGGTCGATACCGGGAGCACTCCGACCTGTCATCCCTTCAATTAGCCTCCCTTAGGAAGCGGGTTCTTGCCACTGGTGACTACCTACCGGCGAGACTGGAATGGATCGGGGTGGACTATGAAAGCGGGTTCGGTCAACAGGTTCGAAGCATGGGCGCTTATCGTGGGGCCGGTTCTGGCCCTGCTCTTCTTCCTCCTTCAGCCGGGTGGACTGCTCATCGACAGCGTGGACTCGACCGATTACATCGGGAGGGTTCAGGCCTTGGCGTCCAACGCGACCATGGCTCACGTTGCCGGGCTCATGGTCCCCCTCGGCCTGATCGTCATGATCTACGGGTTGACCGGTCTCAATCGGCTGATCGTCCTCGTCGAGGACGACACCGCCTCCGCCTTGTCCCGATTCGGCATCCTGACCGCGACCATGGGCGCTTTCGGTTGGATCATGTCCAACGGGCTGACTCATGTCCTTGTCGAGACCCAGATCCGATCTGAGCAGGCGCTCCAAGCGGCAGTTGCGACTGCGCAGACGGCTGCCGGCCTCACCTTCATTGCGAGTATCGCCGTCTCGTTGGGAATCATGGCGCTCAGCCTGGGTCTGTCGGCCCGGGACCCCATTGGCTTCAACAAGATCGCCGCTCTGGTTATCTTCGTGGTATCCGGTGTCTCGGTCATCGCCCTCATTGCCGGCCAGAGTGGTCCGAACGAGGACATGATCACACTTGCCAGGCTCTGCTACTTCCCATGGGTCCTCTGGAGCATCACGCTTGGCGTCAGGTTCCTCAAAGCAGGGAGCCTGTCGAGGCAACCGTGACGCAGGGCCGGCCTGACCAGGGTGGTGGCCGACCGGCACGGTTACAACGCAAGGCTCGTCGTTCGGATTTCGGATCTGCCACGATGGAGAGATGACCGTCACTGCCGACCTCCTCATCGATATCGGGCGTCGGGCCGGCCTGCGCGCGGTGGGCGTTTGCAGGGCTGAGCCCTTCGCCGAGGCGGCACGCGTTCTGCGGCGGCGCAAGCGGGAGGGACTGCACGGCGGGATGCAGTTCACCTATCGCAACCCGGAGCGCTCCACTGACCCGGAGCGGGTGCTCCCGGGAGCGGCCAGCCTCGTGGTGGGCGCGCTCGACTTCTGGCGGGAAGGGCCCGAGCGACCTACCGACGGCCTGCCCTACGGCCGGGTGGCTTCCTACGCGAGAACCGACCACTACTCGGTGCTGAGAACCGCCCTCGAGTCCGTGGCCGACCCGCTACGTGCAGCCGGCAATCGGGCGGTGGTGGTGGCGGATCAGAACCACCTGGTGGACAGGGCCGCCGCTCACCGGGCCGGCATCGGATGGTGGGGCAAGAGTTCCAACATCCTGGTACCGGGCGCGGGGAGCATGGTTGTCCTCGGAGCTGTGGTCACCGATGCCGAATTCTGCGAGATAGACCCTGACCCGATGCCGGACGGTTGCGGGTCGTGCCGCCAGTGCGTCGACGGGTGCCCGACGGGCGCCATCATCGCTCCCGGCACGGTGGACGCCCGCCGCTGTCTCGCCTGGCTGGTCCAGACCAGCGGTGTGTTCGATCCCGACTTTCGAGTGGCACTCGGTGATCGCATTTACGGTTGTGACGACTGCGCCGACGTATGCCCTCCCAACCGGGTTAGGATCCGGATCGAGAGTCGCAGGGCCGAGCGACGCGGTCGGGGACGGACCGAAAGCGCCTGGGTGTCGCTGATCGACATGCTCGAGGCTTCTGACGAGGACCTGACGGCCCGCTTCGGCCGCTGGTACATCCCCCACCGCCAACCCAGATACCTGAGGAGGAACGCGCTCGTAGCGCTGGGCAACGTGGGAGATCCCTCCCACCCGCTCGTACGTACCGCGGTGGATCAGGCTCTGGTCCACCCCGATCCGCTGGTGCGGGCCCACGCGGTCTGGTGCGCACGCCGTCTCGGGCTGCCACTGGAGGCTCTCGAGCATACGGAGGATCCGCTGGTGCGTGCCGAACTGGATAGGCAGGTTCCACCACGGACCGCCCCCTCCGCGTAAGGGCGCCTGCCCCGGAAGGAAGCCCCTGTTCCCTCCGGGGCCACAGCCTCCGGCCTCGCCGTCCCCGCGATTGCGGGGGATCTCAGGCGGGCTATCAGGACTGCTCGGCTGGCTGCTCCCTCATCCGACAGCCTCGATGAAGGCGTCGGTGAAGTTGATCTCGAAGTCGCCGGTGTCCTGGATCTCCTCAAGCGAGCCCACCCCGCCCGGGATCACGTTCGGATCGTTGACGAAGTCCAGGAGTTCCTCGTCCAGTCCGTCGAGTGCCGCCTCGTTGGGCGTCGAGTAGTAGTTGTAGTTGGACAGCGCTGCGCCGTTATCCCCGTCGAGGATCCAGTTGATGAACGTGTGAGCCGTGCAGGGGTTGGGGGAGTCATGAGGGATCGCCATGTTGTCGATCCAGCGGGTCCCACCCTCCTCCGGCACGAAGTACACATACCGGGACGGGTCGTCCGTCTCAAGGAACTGGGTGAACATGTCACCCGAGTACCCATGGGCGATCACCGTCTCACCGGTCGTCAGTAACTCGTCGGCCTGGTCGGTGTCGAACGCGGCTATCCGTCCGCGGGCCTCGGTCACCAGATTCTTGGCCTCCTCCAGTTCACCCTCGTCGGTGCTGTTGAGCGAGTAACCGAGGTACTTGAGCGCTGCGCCCAAGGTCTCCCGCGGGTCGTTCAACAGCGAGATGCGACCGGAGTGGGCATCGGCGACGCTCGGGTCGAAGATGATCGACCACGACCGCGGGAAGTCGGTCCCCACCACGGCTGTGTCGACCGCTATGCCGGTGGTGCCCCACTGGTACGGAACGGAGTACTCACCTTCCGGATCGTAGATCAGGTTCTCGAAGTCCGACGAGATGTTGGCGGCGTTGGGAATCGCGTCCCTGTTAAGAGGCTGGATGTCCTCGCCGGCGATGAGGATGGCCACCATGTAGTCCGACGGCACGATCAGATCGTATCCGGAGTTCCCGGCCGAGATGATGGGCTGCATGGCCTCGTTCGAATCGTAGACGTCAATCGTCACTTTCACCCCGTATTCCGCTGCGAATGCGTCCAGTAGGTCAGGGTCGATGTACTCCGCCCAGTTGAAGATGTTCAGGTCGCCGTCGGTCTGGTCGACACTGCAGTCGGCCGCGGTGATCGCGTCACCGTCGTCTCCGGCGCAAGCCAGGGTCAGCAAACTCAACGTCAATACCGCAGCCACCCACCTGCTCGTAGCGATGGATCTCATCAATGACTCCCTTTCCTCCTCGGAATGGTCAACTGCCGGCGGCAAGACGACCGCCAACCACCGGACTCAATGCCCGGTCCATGCAGGCTACCCGTGTCGTGTAGTCAATGACCGGGAAGAAAGCCTGCAAAGGTCGACCGCTCACCGTGATTGGTCGGTGGGACCGCGGATGGATTCGCCGGAACGGAGCCGCTGGACCGCCAGCGACATGAACACCAGGACCACCGAGGCCACCAGCATTATCACGGATACGGCATTGATCAGCGGCGTGACTCCGCGGCGGATCATCCCGAAGACGAAGACGGGTAGGGTGGTGGAGCCCGGTCCCGACGCGAACTGGGTCACCACCACATCGTCGAGCGACAGGGTGAGGGCCAGAAGGGCGCCGCCGGCGATACCCGGCGCGATCTGTGGGAACGTGACGTAGCGGAAGCTCCGCCAGCGCGTGGCATACAGGTCGAGGGCCGCCTCCTCCAGGTTCTCGTCCATGCCCGACAGCCGCGCCCGGACCACCACCGACACGAAGCTGATGTTGAAGGCAATGTGGCTGATGGTGATGGTCGTGAAGCCCTTGGAGAGCTCCAACCCCAGGAGGGCCTCGCCGACGCGGATCGCCTCCGAGAAGAACAGCAGCATCATCACTGCCATCGTTACGTCGGGGATGATGATCGGCAGGTAGAGAAGGGCATCGAAGACCCGCCGCCCCCGGAACCGGAACCGTTCGAGTGCCAGCGCCGACAGGGTGCCGAGCACTACCGAGACGATGGTGGAGAGCACCGCCACCCGTATGGATACCCAGAGCGAGTTCTGGAGCTGGGAATGCTGGATGAAGTCCTCGTACCATGAGAGGGTGAACCCGCCCCATCGACCCACGTTGCGGTCGTCGCTGAACGAGAAGACCACCAGCAACACGATAGGCGCGTAGAAGAAGGTGTACACCAGCCACGAGCCTCCGGTGAGGACCGCTCTCGTGGCGCCCCGCGGTCGGACCGCGCTGCCGCTCACAGGTTTCTTCCCCCGGTACGGAAGTAGATGAGGGTCGCCGCCAGCATCACGGTCATCAGCACGAAGGAGAGCGAGGCTCCCAACGGCCAGTTCCGGGCGGTCAGGAACTGCACGACGATGTACGAACCGAGCATGGTGGACTTTCCTCCGCCGAGGATCTGCGGTGTCACGTAGGCGCCAAGGCTGGGCACGAACACCAGGATGGATCCGGCTACCACTCCCGGCATGGACAGCGGCAGCAGTACACGGCGGAAGGCCTGGGCGCCCGACGCGTACAGGTCACGGCTCGCTTCCAGGAGGCTGAGATCGATGCGCTCGATGGCCGCGTAGAGAGGCAGGATCATAAAGGGGAGGAACCCGTAGACCAGCCCGACTACCACCGCCGAGTGGGTGAAGAGTATCTCCTGGGGACCCAGTCCCAACGCTTGGCTGACGGTGCTGAGGGGTCCCTCGGTGCCAAGGATCACCCGCCAGGCGTAGTTCCGGACCAGGAAGTTGGTCCAGAAAGGGATCATCACGAACACCAGCATCACATTGCGGACCGTTGCCGAACGCGTGGACAGGAAGTAGGAGAACGGGTAGGCCACGACCAGGCAGATCACGGTGGTCAGCAGGGCGATCCACACCGACCGGAACAGGATATCTCTTACGATCGGCTCTCCCAGCCTTCGGTAGGACTCCAGGTTCCAACCGGCCAGGTCGGTGCCACCGATACGGTTGCGGGTAGCCACCGAGTACACGATCACGATCCCGAACGGGATGGCGAAGAACAGCACGAGGTAGACGTAGGCAGGCAGGGACAGCAGGAGTCCCCTGCGGGCGGCAGCGCGGGCGGCAGCCTTCTCGAACTCCGGAGTCGCCTGCAGGCTGGTCGGGCCCGAGCTTCCTGCCCCCGAGGGCGGGGACGGGGGCGTTCCGGTTACCGTCGTCACCGCTCAGTCCTGGACCACGGTGGCCGCGGCCGGCTCCCAAGACACGCTGACGTTGTCGCCCACGCTCGCCTGCTCCACACCCGGGCGGTTCTCGGCCCGGACATCCATGGTCATCCACTCGAAGACCACTCTGTAGACGAGCGCGTTCCCGAGGTAGGTGATCTGCTCGATGCACCCGTCCACCGACGTGTGTTGCGAGGGCGCCTCGCCCAACCGGCTAATCATGGCCTGCTCCGGTCTCAGGCTGATGGACACCTTCGTGCCGGGTGCTACCTCGGACGCGGCGGGGATGCGGATACCGTTGGTCAGGGTCACTGTCTCGTGGTCCATCACCATCGCATCCAGCAGGTTCGTCTGGCCGATGAAGTCGGCTACGAAGCGGTTGGCGGGCCGGGAGTATATCTCCTCGGGGGTACCGACCTGCAGGAGGCGGCCGCTGTCCATCACCCCCATCCGATCGCTCATGGCGAGTGCCTCGCCCTGGTCGTGGGTTACGAAGACGAAGGTAATACCCACCTCGCGCTGGAGTCCTTTGAGTTCGGTCTGCATGGCTTGGCGAAGCTTGAGGTCGAGTGCTCCGAGCGGTTCGTCCAGTAGCAACACCTTGGGGCTGTTGACCAGGGCCCGAGCCAGCGCAACACGCTGCTGCTGGCCACCCGACAGCTGGTTCGAGCGGCGGTGCTCCATTCCCTCCATGTGTACCAGACCGATGGCGTCCCGGACCCGTGCTGCGATCCGGTCTTTGGGAACTCGTTGCATTCGAAGCCCGAATCCCACATTCTCCTCCACGGTCATGTGAGGGAATAGGGCGTAGTTCTGGAATACGGTGTTGACCGGCCGCTTGTTGGGCGGGAGGGTTCCCACTTCGTCGCCGAAGATCTGAAGGCTGCCCTCGGTCGGGAACTCCAGGCCCGCTACGAGGCGCAGGGTGGTGGTCTTGCCGCAGCCCGATGGTCCGAGTAGAGCGAAGAACTCTCCGTCGCCGATCTCGAGGTCTACTTGATCGACGGCGGTGACCTCTCCGAACCGTTTGGTGATGCCATACAGGCCAACTGCCGGCGTCACGGATGGCATCCTGATCCCTCCCGTTGCTGCCATGTCCCGTGTGGCCGCCCGGACCGGGTAGCCACGGACGCAGGATAGTGTCCGGACATCACCGTCCTAGCCCTGGTTTCTCATGCGGGGGTTTGCACTGGACGCGAGCGGGGCGTAGGACATGAGCTGCTGACCAGGGACTATTGTGTTTCGCTAGTCCCGTCCCGGAACGGCGCGACCTTCACCCGTCTGGTGCTTCACCCGTCTGGTGCTTCACCCGTCTGGTGAAGCCCGTCCCCGTCCCGATGACGTGGTTGATGTGGCACGCTGCCGCGGGTGTGTCTGGAAACATGAAGAATCAAGGCTAGGGCGTGTTCACGCTACGCGCAGTAGTTTCGTACCAACGCGGACCGACCACGATCGAACTAGCTAAGGAAGCCGACCCTGACGTAGTCGTTCATGCTGGGGAGGCCCCACACCGCCCAGAAGTCGGCGGTCTTCGGTCGCATCACCGCGGCGCCTGACGTCTCGATATGGTATGGCGGTTCCGAAACCTGGCACACCTGGTTGCGCGTGAGTTCCATGAGATCATCGACCGACACGACACGGCGATCCAGATGGTCCGCCGCGGCGACCATGCGGCGCCGGGAGCTCTCCTGCAGGTCCGGCGACCTGTTGCCTTGAACGGCATCGGTGTCCGCGGTGGTGGTGTGGTTGGTGTGCACCAACGCCTCGGATCGAAGGCCGGTGACGGGCCTGACCGTCGGCATGGCCTCGATGTTGAAACCGGTGCCGTCCCCGTCGAATACGAGGTAGTTGTGGCCTCCTGCTAGGTCCGCCGAGAGGATCACGTCGCGGGCCTCCTCCGCGCTCTCCGCGAGCAGCACCTGGCGGATCACGGTGGGCCACATGACACCTCTCCGGCCGTCGGCCGCCGTGAGATTGTTGATGCCTACGCATACACCGAGTTCGTTCATCCCGATCTGGCCGAGGCAGCCGGTAGTGGTGAAGACCACGGCACCCGGCCCGTCGTCCGGTCTCGTTCGCATGAGGATGACATGGTCAGTTGCGGACGCGTGCATGTCCCATGTCTGGCCGAAGAAGCCGGCCCCACTTGCTCGACTGTCCGGAACGATGAACGCGGTGCAGGTGTCCTCCATGACCCGGCGAGGATGGTGGCTTCCCACCTCGGCCCGGATCGTGTCTACGAAGTCAGTGAAGCCTCCCACCACCACCGATTCGGCGAGAGAAATGCCGGCACTCGCCGCCATGGCCTCCATCTCCTCGTACAGAGGGGCCGACTGGCGCTCGTGTGCTTCAAGGCACGCCGCGGCAACTTCCAGAACCTCTCCACGGTCGAGCGGGACGCCGCTCCAAAGACCCTCCGCCACCAGTTCCACCCGCTCCTTGGCATAGGCACGGATCTCATCTGCGTACGTGGCGCCATGGATATGGCCCATCGCCCCCGGACTACCGGCGACATCGAGGATCCGGATAGGGGGCCGTCGCATGCAATGAGCGTAGTCCCATGGCGCCCTGCCCGGCTGCGCGAGGTCGGCCTGCCGGCTATGGCAATGTCGTCGGGTACCGTCGGGTACGTGCGCGCCCTTCTCGTGACCAACGATTATCCCCCGAAGGCCGGGGGGATACAGCAGTACCTGTCAAACCTGGTGGCCCATTCCTCCGTTTCCATACGCGTTCTCGGACCTCGCCATGCCGGAGCGCCGCCTGAGCCGCATGTCGTGCGCGGCCGCTACGCCTACATGCTTCCCACACGGCGGACCTACCGCTGGGTGTCGGATCAGATCCGTGACTTCGACCCGGACGTCGTGGTGTTCGGAGCCCCGCACCCTCTGGCTCAGATGGGGCCGAGGCTCGCCAGGGTCTCAGGGATACCCTACGTGGTAATCGCGCACGGAGCGGAGGTGACCCTTCCCGCCGCGGTGCCGCTGCTGCGCCAGATGCTCCGCTGGACCTTCCGGAGGGCGGCCCTGGTGCTCACGGTTTCCTCCTTCACCGCGGGCCGGGTAGGCGGCCTTGGCGCGCTCGAGACCGAAGTCCTCGGCGCGGGAGTCGATCTGTCTCTGTTCCGCCCCGGTGGGCGGTCAGGTAATGGTTCGGAAGGGCGCCCGCTGGTGATCGGGTGCATCTCCCGCTTCGTCCCCCGCAAGGGCCACCTACGCGTTCTCGATGCTGCGGAACGGCTCCGGGACGGAGGTCTGGAGGTGGAGGTTCTGCTGGCCGGGAAGGGACGACTCGAAGCGCGGATAAGGCGGGCGGCCGCTCGGGCCACGGTGCCGGTAAGGGTCGAATCCGACGTGCCATGGGACAATCTCCCCGATCTGTACCGGAGCTGCGACGTGTTCGTCATGCCGGCACGTTCCCGGTGGCTGGGTCTGGAGGCCGAAGGGCTGGGAATCGTGTACCTGGAAGCCTCGGCTTCTGGCATCCCGGTCGTTGCCGGAACATCGGGAGGAGCGCCCGAGACCGTGGTGCCGGGCGTCACGGGATACGTGGCGGGATCGGTGCCCGAGATCGTGGAAGCGGTCTCTCTGGTCGCCGTTAGGCGCCCCGAGATGGGCTCCGCGGCGCGAGCGCATGCGGTTGATCAGTACTCGTGGGAGGCTGTAGCGAGACGCCTCGACGCAGCCCTGGCCAGGGTAGCTGTCTGCGGAGCGGATTCCGGACGCTAGCGTGCTTCGAAGTGCGATGAGCAGAGGAGGTAGGTCCATGCGAGCAGTCGTGATCCGTCGGACGGGCGGACCCGAGGTATTGGAGGTCGAGGAGGTCGAGGCCCCCGTACCGGGAGCCGGCGAGGTGGTTGTCGAAGTGGCGGCTGCCGGGCTCAACTTCATCGACACATACCAACGCAGCGGCTTGTATCCGGTCGCCGTGCCCTTCACGCCGGGTCTCGAGGCTGCCGGCACGGTTCGCTCCACTGGTCCGGGCGTCTCCGACTTGACCGAGGGAGACAGGGTGGCATTCTGTTCCAGCCTCGGCGCCTACGCCGAGCGGGCCCTTGTCCCGGCTGCGGACTTGGTGCCGGTGCCGGATGACGTGTCCTCCGACCCCGCCGCAGCGTCAATGGTCCAGGGTCTCACCGCCGTGTATCTGGCTACCTCGACCTACCCGCTGGAGGCCGGCGCCAGTTGCCTCGTCCACGCCGGTGCCGGAGGGGTCGGCCTGCTGCTCATCCAGATCGCCAAGCGTCTCGGGGCCACCGTGTACACGACCGTCGGCAGCGACGAGAAGGCAGAGATCGCCCGGGCTGCAGGCGCAGATCACGTGATCGCGTACAGGCGGGAGGACTTCGCCGAGAGGGTACGGGAGATCGGGGGTGACCGGCCCTTGGATGTTGTGTACGACGGGGTGGGCAAGGCTACGGTCCCGGCGGGGCTGGGTCTTCTACGCCGCTTCGGCCTCATGGTGGCTTTCGGCAATGCTTCGGGGGCGGTGGACCCGGTCGACCCCCTCGTGTTGACCGCCAACGGCTCCCTGTTCTTCACCCGTCCCACCCTGTTCGATCATGTCGCGGAACGCGAAACGCTGCTCGCCAAGTCCGAGCAACTCTTCGCATGGATAGCGGATGGTCTGGATGTGCGGATCGGTGGTCGGTATCGCCTGGAGGATGCCGCAGACGCCCACAGGGCCATAGAGAGTCGGGCTACGACCGGGAAGATCCTTATCGACCCTTAGGAGTTCAGTCGGTACTTAGCCGACGTCTCCCTGACTGCCGAGCCCTACACCCCGGACACCTCGAGTTCGTCGGGTTTGCTTCCCCGGTGCCAAGCCAGGAGCCGATCCTCCTCGCCCCTGACCCTCCGTTACGACACTGGAACGGTGTCCGAGGTGCCGCGAATCTCGCGATGACAGTTGTAGTCTCGGTGGGCGAATGGCAGCAACTCTCGGGCCCGATCTGCTGGAGTCCCCAGCCAGTGGAGTGACGCGGTGACTTTGCGCCACAGTGCCGGATTGTTCACGGCCGTGGTCGTGTTGGCCGTTGTGGCCGCGTGCACAGCAACGTCCGATGGCCCTTCCGAATCGGTTGCCGCGACTGTGGTCCTCCCTCCGGTTACGGGCCCGGCAGAGTCCGTTGGCGACGAGGATCCCGAACCGGGAATACCGGCGCCGGCCGAGCCTTCCGAGCATGGGCCCGCGCCCGGCGATGGCCGCTCGGGGCCTGAGTCGGCGCACACTCGGGACACCTCCCCGCCCGCGGTGACCCCGGTCACCCAACCGGAGGTCCGTGTGGCAGAGGTCTCCACAACCGGCGCCGCTACACCCGACACGGCAGTCTCGAGCACCGACGCCGAGGACCCGGTGGACGCGGTTCCTGTCACCACCGTGCTCGACACAAGCTCCGACCCCGTCGCCGCGTCGGTGGAGTCTGCTGTCGGCGGACCCGACCTGCTGAACAGCATCCAGATATCAGGGTTGTACAGACCCGACATGAACGTGCGGGTGGACGACGGCGTGACCCGGGCCTTGGTGACCGGTACGGTCGGAAGCCGACCACAGGTGTATGCATTGGCGGGAAAGGCCGGGCAGAAGTTGGAAGCTGCCCTGGCAGCTCCACCCGGTGTGAGTTTGGAAGTTCGTCACGGAGATGAGGTTCTCTACGTGGGGCACGACGAACCCCGGAGACTGGAGACCACGCTAGCCAGAGGAGGGGATCTGGCGCTGAGCGTGACCTCGTCAGGCGAGGAGCCCGGCGAATACAAGTTGACGATCAGGATCGGTCCGCCTGATCCGGAACCGGTCCGGTCCACTCCATCGACAAGGACGGCAAGGCGAAGCATCCGGCCTGGCGACGTGGTCTATCTCACTTTCGACGACGGTCCCAACCCCAACCACACACCGGAGGTGCTGGATATCCTCGCTCGTCACGGTGCAAGAGCGACCTTCTTCGTCATTGGATCACTTGTGGAGAGGTATCCGGGCATCTTCCAGCGGATCGTTGCGGAGGGGCACACCGTGGCCAACCATACGTGGCGTCACGAGAACCTTGCCAGGCTGACCAAGGCGGAGTTTGACGAGACCATAAGCCGGACGGAAGAGATTCTCGGTGACCACGCTACACCTTGCCTCAGGCCTCCCTATGCGGCAACCGGTAGCCATACACGGGAGTGGGCCGCGGAATACGGGCTGGAGGTTCATCTCTGGTCGGTCAGCGCCAACGATTGGCTCGGTCTCAACGCCACCGAGATCGCCAACAGGATCGAGTCACAGGTCACCGCAGGGTCGGTTGTTTTGATGCACGACGGGGGCGGGAACCGCACCCAGACGGTGCGGGGGCTTGAGATGCTCCTCGACCGCCTAGCCGACTTGGACCTGCGCTACGAGCCCCTGTGCGTCTGACAGCCAGCTGCCGGAGACTCGCACCCGCATTCCTTGGAATGCCCGACAGTAATGACACGCAGAACCACGGGGGGTGACGTCAACTGTCGGCTAGCTATTCCGGCCGGGCCTCCGTGAAGCGGCTACATGGACGGCGCCCAAGGCGATAGCGGCAAGAAGGATCCGGCCATTGTGGGCGCCGGTCAGCTTGACATCGAGTAGCGAGTCCAGGGACCAGCCACCTCCACCGAGCAAGGCAAGGGCCGCACCTGCTACCGCAAGCGTTACCACGTATTCGTAGCCTTGGCCCTTGTTGAATATGAAGAAGCCGTTTCGAAGGTGTTCCGTCGCAAATGCAACCAGCACGACAGCCACCGCTCCAGAAGCAGCCGGAGTCGTCATCAAACCGAGAATAAGGCCTATGCCGATCGCGATCTCTACGACTGCCAGCAACCGCGCCTGGAACCGCGGGGCTCGCCATCCCACTCTGCTGAGCCAGCGTCCCGTACCGGCCAACGTACGAGCGTGGTTGGCCCCATGGACGAACATCACGATCCCGACCCAGATCCGGAGGATTGCTAGAGCGAGATTCCCGAAATCCAAGGTCCAGTCCTTTCTGCCCGAAGAAAGAGAATAGCTTGTCTCCGGGACGCCGTTGGTTCCATCTTCCGGGTTGCTACCGGAACGATCCCGCGAACAGTGATTAGCGAGATGCAACAAGCAGCGGGATCTCCAATTCTCGGGGGTCGAGGCCGCCGTGATACCCGACCAGGCGTCTGTCCATATGGCCGGGAAGGAGGGCCCTCCCTTCGTGGGCGAGCCATGCGCCGTCCGGTTGGAGGACGGGTAGCGCCGTACGACGGTTCCCATCCGCCGGTTCGGGTCCCCAGAGTTTCCTGAGGACCGAACGCGGGTGCCATTCGCCTGGAAGATGCGTACCTAGTTCCTCGATGAGGGATCGGGGGCCCTTGACGTACAGGGATCTCGGATCCCCGAACAGTGTCAGGCCGCGGGTCTGGTAGCTGTGCAGGAGATGCTTGCCTGACTTGGGGATCGGAACCACACCGTGGTCAGCGGTCCCGATCATGGTTGCATGGCCCGGAAGCCGATCCGCCATCCGTTCCCAGGCGTTCGCCACATCCGCCAGTGCTCTGGCGTACTCGGGACTCTGAGGACCGTGCATGTGTGCGGCGATGTCGACTGCCGGGTGGTAGGCGAAGATCAGACGTCCGGGAACCATTGCAAGGTCCAAGGTGGCCCGGAACCATTCGCGAGTGGTCGTCACCGCTTCAAAGCGGCAGCCCCGGTACAGCGCTCTGGTGAGCGGTGTTCCCTCGAATCCGGCCGGCTGTACGGTGATGGATTCGACTCCGGCCCTCCCGAGCCGCTCCCAGAGATTGGGGGCGGGGAGGACACCGGGAGCGTAGGAGGGGACCGCCTGGCCTCCTGTATCGACCCACCTGAGCCCGTTGACGGGCCGTGGATGACCGTGCAGCAGCAGGAAGTGCCCGATCAAACCGTGCTGGCTCGGGGGGAGGGCTGTAGCCACGGTAGCCAGGCTGACCGTTGTGGTTGTGGGGAACGGTGCGTCGATGGTGGCCCGCCGGGAATAGGCCAGCGGGCCCGCAGCGGGATGGTCCAGCTGCCGGGCTCCGAGGCCATCGATCAGCACCAACACGTAGGTGGCCGCTTGCGGGATCTGGTCCGCAAGTGGTTCGTACAGGCCAGGATTGACGGAAGTGCCGGCGAGCCGGACTTCCAATTCGGCCATCAGGTTGCTGAGCGATCCTCCCGAGTAATCCGGGATGAGGCTGAGGGCGGTGCCGGTCACGCCTCGCACGCTAGCGGTCAGTCGGTGGGATGCGCTGCGGCATGAACCCCGGCCCTTCCGCGTAAGGCTCTGTGCTGGGGCCGTACCCGTCGTGTCCTCTTGCAGAGTCGTAGCCGGTCGGTCGAATTCATCGGTCGGGTCTTGGCACCTATACTCGCCAGGGTCCGGGTAATCCGGGGAGATACCCGGTCGGACCCGGGCACAACGGTGTGTGAACATATCCCAACGGCCGGAGCAGGCAACCGAGAACCGATGGCGGAGCGACCGTGACCGAATACTTCCAGGACTACATCGCAGTGGCCGCATTCGCCGCTTTCGGGGTCGTGCTGGTGGCTCTCACCCTGGGCGCCACCTACCTGGTGCGTCCCTCGAATCCCAGCAAGGAAAAGCTGACCACCTACGAGTGCGGCGTGGACCCGGTTGGAGAAGGATGGAACCAGACGTTCGTCCGCTATTACATCTTCGGCCTCCTCTTCGTGCTGTTCGACGTGGAGGCGGTGTTCATCTTCCCGTGGGCGATCATGTCCGAGGAACTCGGTATCGCAGGGGTGGTGGCCATCGCGATTTTCATACTCACCCTCCTCGAAGGCCTCCTCTATGCGGTCCGGAAAGGGGTGCTCAAGTGGGAGTGACGGTGGCGCCGTGGGTGTAGTCGCGGAACGCTTCGGAGGACTCAAGCCGGTTTCCTGGCTACTCAACTGGTCCCGGCGCTATTCGCTCTGGTTGTTCCAGTTCGGACTGGCCTGCTGCGCGATCGAGATGATGGCCGCGTCCGGTCCCCGGTACGACTTCATGCGCTTCGGTATCATTCCCCTTCCCGCCTCGCCGCGACAGGCTGACTTGATGGTGGTGGCCGGAACGGTCACCGACAAGATGGCGCCTGCCGTCAAGCGCCTCTACGAGCAGATGCCCGAGCCCAAGTACGTGATATCCATGGGGTCCTGCTCGAACTGCGGAGGTCCCTACTGGGACTCGTATTCGGTCACCAAAGGTGTAGACCAGATCATCCCGGTCGATGTGTACGTACCCGGTTGCCCGCCCCGTCCGGAGGCTCTGATGGACGGGATAGTCCTCCTGCAACGCAAGATCGCCCAAGAGGACGTGCGCGAGAAATGGAAACAGCGTGACCGCCAACCCGTCTGAAACCGCCGTCGCCCCGGAGATTCCAGCAGTCGGCGAAGTGGCCGAGTCCCTCGCTTTCTCGGTGGGCGGTAGAGCGGAAGTAACCCACGGAACGGCCAAGGTACGGGTGCCGGCGTCGCGCTGGAAGGAAGCCATCAGTGCAGCCCGGGACGGCTTCGGCCTTGCATTCCTCTCGTGGCTCTCGGCGATCGACTGGCGCAACGACGTGGCGGTGGGCGACCAGCCGGATGAGCCGGTCGAGGAACGCTACGAGATGCTATGCGCCCTGTCGAACCTGACGGATGGCACGCTGGTCGTCATCTCGGCTGACATCGACCATGAGGAACCTTCGATCGAGAGCGTCACAGATGTGTTCGCAGGCGCCAACTGGCACGAGCGGGAGGCGGCGGAGATGTTCGGCATCGATTTCGTCGGTCATCCGGATCTCATCAACCTCTACCTTCCCGACGGCTTCGAGGGCCATCCCCTGCGTAAGAGCTTCCCGCTGCTGAGCCGCGAGGTGAAGCCCTGGCCAGGCAAGGTCGACGTCGAGGACATGCCCGAGAACGGCGCCGGGCCGTCCACCGAGAATCCTCAAGCATGATGGACCGCACTCTGGCGCACCATCTCTCCGAGGTTGCGGTGTCGGTCGAGTTGGAGACCGAGGGCATGACCCTCAACATCGGGCCCCAGCACCCCTCGACCCACGGAGTACTCCGGCTCGTAGCAACCGTTGACGGAGAGAGGGCCACCAACGTCCGTCCCGTGATCGGGTACATGCACCGGGGATACGAGAAGCTGGCCGAGGTCCGTACCTATCCGCAGATCACCACCATCATCAACCGGATCGACTGGGTGTCGGGATTCGCCAACGAGGTGCCCTTCATCGTGGCGGCCGAGCGTCTCATGGGTGTGGAGGCCCCGCCACGGGCACAGTGGATCAGGCTGGTGCTCAGCGAGATGGCCCGCATCTCCTCACATCTGGTGTTCATGGCCTCCTACCCTCTGGAACTCGGGGCCGCCACGCCGCTGTTCTTCGCGCTGCGGGAGCGCGAACGGGTGCTTGACCTGCTCGAGTCGGTGACCGGGGGCCGCTTCCATCCCAACTTCAACCGCATCGGTGGGGTGAAGCCGGTGTATGCGGCAGGCCCCACCACCAAGAAGGCCGGGATGGATATCCCCTCCGGGTTCCTGGCTGAGACCCGCGACGCCATGGACAAGGTGGTGGCTACCTGTAAGGAGATCGAGGACCTGGTCGCAGGCAACGAGGTGTTCCTGGCCCGCACCAAGGGCGTCGGGGTCATGCCCGTGGACGTGGGTGCCTCCTACGGCGTGTCGGGCCCCAACATGCGCGCTTCCGGTTGCGGATTCGACCTGCGCAAAGTGTCCGACTACCTCCCCTACGACGACTTCGACTTCGACATTCCGGTCGGTGCGAACGGGGACTGCTGGGACCGGTGGTGGGTGCGCCTCGAGGAAGTCCGCCAGTCGACCCGCATCATCCGCCAAGCCATCGACGGCATCCCGTCCGGTCCCCTCCAGGCCAAGGTCCCCCGGATAATCAAGGTCCCGGCCGGCGAGACCTACGTGCGGGCCGAGAACCCGAAGGGGGAGATGGGCTACCACCTGGTTTCGTTGGGCGGCCTCGGCCCTTACCGGCTGAAGATCCGCTCGGCCTCCTTCTCCAACCTCTCGATCCTGCCCTGGATACTCGAGAACGCCCTGGTGCCTGACTTCATCGCCATCATGGGATCGCTCGACTTCGTGCTGGGTGACGTCGACCGATGACTCTGGTACCGATGACGCTCGGGTTGGTCTTCTGGCTGGACCTCGGAATCAAGCTGGTGGTCGTGGCAGCCGTCGTGCCCCTGATCGGGATGGTGATCGGCTACGGAGAGATGAAGCTGTCGGCCCATATGCAGAGCAGGGTGGGCCCCTACTTCGCCGGCGGTCGTTACGGATGGGCGCAGTTGATCGCCGACGGCGTCAAGTTCATCCAGAAGGAGGACATCATTCCGGCCGAGGCGGATCGGCCGGTGTTCAAGTGGGCGCCCGCCCTGGTCTTCCTGGGGACCATGGCCCTGCTGGTCATCATTCCCCTGCACCCGTCGACCAACGGCATCGTGCGCGACCTCGACGTCGGCATCTTCTACGCGCTGGCCATATCGTCGGTGAGCACCATCGGCGTGCTCATGGCGGGATGGTCATCGGCCAACAAGTACTCCATGATCGGGGGGCTTCGTGCCGCCGGCCAGTTGATCGCCTACGAACTCCCCCTCGTGCTCGCCACCGTAGGGGTGGTAATCCAGGCCGGCACCATGTCCATGCAGGGAATAGTCCAGGCGCAGGTCGCCCAGGGATGGCCCTTCCTGCTAACCCAGTTCGTCGGCTTCGCCATCTTCATGATCGCCGCCCTCGCCGAGTTGACGCGGTTGCCATTCGACATGCCCATCGCCGAGTCGGAACTCGTGATGGGCTACGTGACCGAGTACTCAGGGTTCCGTTTCCTCTTCTTCTTCCTGGCCGAGTTCACCAACATGTTCTCGATGTCTGCCATCGCCGCCACCCTCTTCCTCGGCGGTTACGCGATATGGGGCCTTGACCCTTCCAACCTGCTCTCTCCGGTCATCCTGTTCGCGAAGGTGGGCGTGCTGCTGTTCCTCATGATCTGGCTGCGCTGGACGCTGCCCCGCCTCCGCGAGGACCAACTCCAGACGCTGGCCTGGAAGTGGCTGATCCCGATCTCGATAGTGAACATCCTGGTTACGGCGGTTCTGAAGGTGGTGGTTTAGATGAAGCGTGAGAACGTCCATGCCCTGCACCGCCGGAGCGGAGCACGGCCGGCCCGAAGGTGGTGGTAAAGATGAAACTTCCCGGATTGCGCAGCCTCGGCGGGCTTCCGAAGCTGGGAATGCTCACCGGGATGCGGGTCACGTTCACGACCATGCTCCGCACCTGGGCCTTCAACCTGAGCGGTGGGAAGGTGGGTCTGCGGGCAACGATCAACTACCCCGTCGTCAAGGAGACGCCCGTGCCGAGGGCGCGGGGCGTGATCGCCCTCGAACAGGAGGCCTGCACGGTGTGCATGCTGTGCGCCCGTTCCTGTCCCGACTGGTGCATATACATCGAGGGTCACAAGGAGATGAAACCCCCCACCCGACCCGGCGGCCGCCCCCGGGCGCGGGCAACCCTAGACCGCTTCGACATCGACTACGCGCTGTGCATGTACTGCGGGATATGCGTGGAGGTGTGCCCCTTCGACGCCCTTTTCTGGACCCCGGAGTACGAGTACTCGGAGTACGACATGGGGCCGATGATGCACGACATGGACCGGTTGCAGGACTGGATGCCGACGGTACCCGCCGGTTACGGAGCGCAGTCATGACCTGGCACACGCATCGGCCCGAGACGGCCAGTGAGGACGACCGTCAGTGACCTTCTCCGACTGGCTGGCCGAGCCCGTCAACTGGGCGTTCCTCGCGGTCTCGATCCCGCTGGTGGTGGCCGCCTTGCGGGTGGTGACCAGCCGCAACGTGGTCCACGCCGCCCTGTTCCTAGTGCTGACCCTGGCGGCCTCAGCCGCCCTGTTCATCCTCCTGTCCGCGGAGTTCGTAGCGTGGGTGCTGGTACTGGTCTACATCGGCGCGGTGGTGGTGCTGTTCCTGTTCGGCATAATGATCACCCGGGCTCCCGTCGGGCGGGAGACCAACCTGAGCCACACGACCCGCTGGCCCGCCGCTCTGGCCTCTCTCGCGGTGCTGGGGGTCACGCTGTGGCTGATCCTGGTGGCTTCGGAGCAGATCGAGGGCTACGCCGACACCCTTCCGGCCGTGGGCACCGCCACGGACACCGGCATCCTCGGCGAAGGGTTCATCAACCGGTACCTGATCCCCTTCGAGGCGGTTGGGTTCGTGCTGCTGGCCGCCCTGATCGGCGGGATAACGCTGGCCCGCAAAGACCTGACGCCTGCCGAGGAAGAGGAAGGGCAGAGCGTATGATCGTCGGGGGCGGGTGAATGGTACTCACACAGTTCCTGGTAATAGGAGCGATCCTGTTCGCGCTCGGCATCTACGGGCTGCTGTCCCGCCGCAACGCGGTGACCGTGCTTCTTGCGGTCGAGTTGATGCTGGCCGCGGTGAACATCAACCTGGTGGCCTTCGAAGCCTTCTGGAACACGGCCGCCGCCCACGGACAGATCTTCGCCATCTTCGTGATAACCATTGCCGCCGCCGAGGTGGGGATCGGCTTGGCCATCATCCTGCTGGTGTTCCGCAACCGCGCCTCCAGCAACATCGATCAACTGGATCTGCTGAGGTGGTGAGGAATGCGCCTACCGAGGGATTTGCCGAAGATGAGGCGCCGAGGATGAGAGCGGTGACGGTCCGGTGCTGAACTCGATCGCATCCGCGCCCCTGATCGTGGCCGCCGAGTCCGACGGCCATGCCCCCGAACTCTCGGCGGGTGGCTTCTTCGCCGAGACGGCCTGGATCATGCTGGTGCTTCCCTTCGTAGCCTTCCTGGCGATCGTGCTGGTGGGGAAGCGCATGAAGGGCCAGGGGTCCGAGTTGGCGGTCGGGGCGATGGGCATCAACCTGCTGTGGGCATCGGTGCTGTTCGTACAGAACATGGTCGAAGGCATATACCGGGAGGTGAACCTCGGGATCGGCGAGATTGGCACGCTGGGCGGCCACAGCCTGTCGTTCGAGTTGGGGTTCGTGGTGGACGGATTGTCCATCATGATGTACTGGGTGGTGGCCTTCGTGGGCTTCCTGGTCTTCCTGTACGCGGTGGGGTACATGAAGGGGGATGTTCGGGTTCCGTGGTTCTTCGCCTCCCTGTCGCTCTTCGCCGGATCCATGCTGGTGCTTGTGGGGGCGCCCAACCTGATCCAGTTGATAATCGGCTGGGAGGGGGTCGGGCTGGCCAGCTACCTGCTGATCGGTCACTACTGGGAGCAGAAGGAGAACAGCGACGCAGCCGTCAAAGCCTTCCTGACCAACAAGGTGGCGGATGTCGGGCTCATCCTCGGGACCATCCTGCTGGGAGTCGTCTTGGGATCCTTCCGGTTCTCGGCGCTCAACGAGGCTGCCGCCGCCCATAGCGACACGCTGGGAGTAGTGGCGTTCGCCGCCGGCCTGCTCCTCTTCTTCGGGGCGATGGGAAAGTCGGCCCAGTTTCCCCTGCACGTCTGGCTGCCCGACGCCATGGCCGGACCCACCCCGGTCTCGGCCCTGATGCACGCGGCCACTATGGTCACCGCCGGTATCTACCTGATGGCCCGGACCTTCCCCCTCTACCACGAGATGGCCACCGAGGCCCGACCCTGGATGGTGACGATCGGCGTCATCACTCTGTTCGTCCTCGGCTTCCTGGCACTGGTGGCCGACGACCTGAAGCGGGTCCTCGCCTACTCGACCGTCTCGCAATTGGGATACATGATGGCGGCCGTAGCGGCCGGCGGCTACACGGCCGGTCTGTTCCACCTGTTCACCCACGCGTTCTTCAAGGCCCTGCTCTTCCTCGGCGCCGGGTCGGTTATCCACGCCGTCCACTCGAACAACATGAGCGACATGGGGGGCCTCCGTCGAAAGATGCCGGTCACCTTCTGGACCTTCGTGATCGGATCGGTCTCGCTGGCAGGCGTGATCCCGTTCGCCGGTTTCTGGTCGAAGGACGAGATCCTGGCGACACTCGGACACGAGGGCTACACCGGTTTCATGTGGGTGGCGATTGCCGGGGCCTTCGTAACCGCGTTCTACATGACCCGGGCGGTGGGCCTGACCTTCTTCGGTACCTACAAGGGCCATGGCCACCCCCACGAATCACCGAAGGTGATGACCGGGCCCCTGGTTGCGCTGGCGGTTCCCAGCGTCATCGCCGGGCTCCTGAACATTCCCGGCGTGTCCTGGGGTCCGATTCGCAACTTCACCGACTGGGTGGGCGCACGGGTCGTGCCGATGGGTGATTACCATCCATCCGCCATCGAGTGGGATCTGGCCGCCTACGGGCTGGCGGCAGCAGTGGCGGGGATCCTTCTCGGATGGTTGATCTTCTCGCCGGAGGCTGAGACCCAGAGGGCTCGCGACCGGCTGGAGGTGCCGGTGCTCTACCCGCTCCTGCGCCGCAAGTACTACCTAGACGACCTGTACATGAACGGTGTGGTCAACCCGATCAAGGGTCCCATCGCCAGAGGCGTCGATTGGGTGAACGGTTACGTGATCGACGCGATCGTCAACGGCGCCGGGTTCGTCACCGCCTGGCTGGGCAACCTGGTCTACGGCCGGTTGGACCAGCAGGGCATCGACCTGGTACTGAATGCGGCGGCGGGTGGCACGAGGGGAGCGGGCAAGCGGCTCGGCTTGGTGCAAACGGGCAAAGTGCAGCAGTATGCGGGCGCCTTCGTGTTGGGCGCTCTGCTGCTCGTGGTCGTATTCGTGATCGTTACGTAGCAGAAGACCGTAATAGCAGAAAACCAAAGGCACAGGACAGAAAGAAGACAGAGGAAGGACGAGCGAATGGCCTGGTTCGAATCCGCGGGGCTCAGCCTCATCGTGTTCCTGCCCGCGGCGGGAGCGCTGGCGCTGTTCGCCTTCCCGAAAGCCAACGAGACCGCCCAGAAGTGGACAGCCTTACTCGTCACGGGGGCGACCAGCGCCCTGTCGGTTCTGGTTGCATCCTCGTTCGACTACCGGGCCTCGGAGCGCTTCCAGTTCGAGGTGTCGGAGAGCTGGATCCCCGCCATCGGGGCCAACTACCACATCGGGGTGGACGGCATCAGCCTGCCGCTTCTCGTCCTGTCCTCCGTGGTGACGTTGCTGGCCGTGGTGTACTCGTGGGACCACTGGGAAGAGCCCCGCAACGTGAGGGGTTTCCTCGCCCTGATGCTGTTGCTCCTGACCGGCATGAACGGGACCTTCGTAGCCCTCGACCTGGTCCTGTTCTTCATCTTCTTCGAGTTGGTGCTGCTGCCGATGTATTTCATGATCGGCATCTGGGGCGACAGCAGCCAGCGGCGGATCCCGGTGCTGGGCCGCACCGTGACCATGCGCCTCTACGCCGCCATCAAGTTCTTCATCTTCACCCTGTTCGGCTCGGCGTTCATGCTGCTCGGCTTCCTGGCCCTGTACTTCCGCTCGGGCGACTTCCTGGGTGAGAACACGTTCGACATCCCGGCCCTCATCGCTCTCGGGTCCGAGAACGCCTTCGGGAGCGGTACATTCGCCTTCCTCGTCTTCGGGGCCATGTTCCTCGGGTTCGCCGTGAAGGTCCCGATGTGGCCCTTCCACACCTGGCTGCCGGACGCCCACACCGCCGCTCCCACCGTGGGTTCGGTGCTCTTGGCAGCGATCCTGCTGAAGCTCGGCTCCTACGCCTTCCTGCGCATCTCGATCCCGATCCTTCCCGACATGGCCCGCGAATGGGCGCCGTTCATCGGTCTGCTGGCGGTGATCGGGATCATCTACGGCTCTCTGGCCTGCCTGGCCCAGACCGATGTCAAACGGCTGATCGCATTCTCCTCGGTGGGGCACATGGGCTTCGTGATGCTGGGGATCGCCACGATGACAGATGTCGGCTTCAACGCCTCGCTGATCGGGATGGTCGCCCACGGCCTCATCACCGGGCTTCTCTTCTTCGTGGCCGGGTCGTTGCACCATCGCTACCACACCCGGGAGATCTCTCGCCTGGGCGGCAACCAGAAGCTGATGCCCTGGATGGGTGGGATCCTGGCCTTCACCGCTATGGCGTCCCTCGGGCTCCCCGGTCTGGCCGGGTTCTGGGGTGAGTTCATGTCACTGCTGGGCGCTTACCGGCCGCTCTCCGGGCTCAGCGTCAACCAGTTCCAGACCTTCATGGTGATCGGGGCCATCGGCACCGTCCTCACCGCCGGGTACATGCTGTGGATGCTCCAGCGGGTGAACCTGGGTGAGCCGAAGGACGAGTGGGCAGGTCACGAGTTCGACGACGTGGGGACCTACGAATGGTTGGCGTGGGCGCCACTGATCGTTGCCATCGTGGCGATCGGCGTGTATCCGCGGATCATCTTCGGCGCCACCACAGACGCGGTCGTGAACCTGGCCCGGACTGCTTTCGGAGGCTGATCAGGTGGACCTCGACTACCACGCCCTGGCGCCCGAGATCGTCGTAGCCGTCACGATCCTGGCGGTGCTGGGTCTCGACGTAGCGCTGCCTCGGCCCCGCAAGTACTGGACCGCCTTCGCCGGCGTTCTGGGTCTGGCGTTCGCTGCCGTGCCGCTGGTCACGCTGGCATTCGGGGGAGGCGCCAGCACCAGGTCGATGCTGGGCGGCGCCTACGTCGTGGACGACTTCGCACTGGTGCTCAAGGCGGTGTTCATCGTGGGCGGCTACCTGGTGCTCCTGATGTCGGTGTCCTACATCGAGAGCGACCGCTACTACCAGGGCGAGTACTACCTGCTCCTGCTCACGTCGATCCTTGGTTCGCTCATCATGGCGTCCTCCCGCGATCTGATCACCCTGTTCGTGGGTCTTGAGTTGGTGACCGGACCCCTGTTCCTGCTGGCCGGCTGGCGGAAGGGCGACGCCAAGTCCAACGAGGCTTCCCTCAAGTTCTTCATCCTCGGTGTCCTCTCGACCGCGATCCTTCTCTACGGGATGTCCTTCCTCTACGGACTCACCGGATCGGTGACCTATGACGGCATCCGCAGCGCCAGCGCAGATCTGCTCGATAGCGGAGCGTTCCGCTTGGCTGTCCTGTTCACCATCGTGGGGTTCGGGTTCAAGATCACCGCGGTGCCGTTCCACTTCTGGGCGCCCGACACGTACGAGGGTTCCCCGACTCCGGTGACTGCCTACCTGTCTGTTGGTTCCAAGGTGGCCGGTTTCGTGGGGCTGCTGCTGCTGTGCTACAAGGCCTTCCCGTCGGTGACCGAGATCTGGGGGCCGGCCCTGTGGGTATTGGCTGCCCTGTCGATGACGCTGGGCAACCTGACGGCCCTGCGGCAGGACAACATCGTGCGGATGCTTGCCTACTCCTCCATCGCGCAGGGTGGTTTCATCCTGGTTCCCTTCGCCGCCGCGGCCGTCACCAGCGACCGAGGCATCATCGAGGAGGCGGCCTCGGCCACCATCGTCTATGTGATCATCTATGCCTTCATGAACCTGGGTGCCTTCGCGGTGGTGATCGCCGCCGCCCGCCGTACCGGCACCACCATGATCGACGGTTGGGCCGGTATGTGGCGCTACGCACCCCGGGTCGCCACCCTCGGCGCCGTCTTCTTCTTCTCGCTCGCCGGGATCCCGCCCCTGGCCGGTTGGTACGCCAAGTTCGCCATGTTCCTGGCCATCCTCCGCCCCGCCAACGCATGGACGACCGCGCTGGCGGTGATCGCCGCGGTCAACGCCGTGGTCGCCCTCGTCTACTACGCCCGGGTCGCCAAGACCATGTGGATGGACCCCCTCCCCGAAGACGCCCCCGAAACCACCCTCCGGACCCGTCCCCTCAGCGGTTCCCTCGCCCTGGCGCTGGGTATCTCAGTCCTGTTCGTGATCGTCGCCGGCATCCTACCCTTCCAGCTAGCCGGCATATTCGCCGAAGCCGCCAAAGTAGTCACCGCCGGAATCTGACAGACAGTCCACTTCCGACGAGGGTTACCAGGGAGTGTCCCTCCCTGATGCTTGAATGGGCATGAGGGAGGAGGTATCCATCACCACTTTTGATCCATCTCGGTTCAGAGATCCTCTGTACACGATGTCGGAAGCGGCCCGCATCGTTGACGTACCAGCTTCGACGTTCCGCACGTGGGCGTGCGGACGGGTGGCGGTGCAGCTACGAGGGGCGCGTGCAGGCGGTGGGCCGATTATCACGCGCGCATCGGTCACCGCTCGGTCCAAGCTCCGGTCAATCCCCTTCGTTGGGCTCACCGAAGCCATGGTCTTGGCGGCCATACGCAAGAGTGGGGTTCCGATGCAGCGGATTCGACCTGCGCTCGCGCAACTAGAGAAGGGGTTGGGCCTTCAGTATGCGCTCGCTTCGAGGAGGCTCTACAGCGACGGTGCAGAATTGCTATTCGACTACTCGGAGAGCCATCCCGATTCGCAAGTTGCCCGTGTAACGCGACAGCTGGTTGTCGTTCGGAACAACCAGCACGTGTTCTCCGATGTGATTGAGGAGTACTTGCAGAGATTCGAGTATGCCCCAGACGGATATGTGAAACTCATCCAAGTACCCGGATACGAGCAAGCTGAGATCGTCGTCGATCCTCACCGCTCGTCTGGTGCTCCTATTTTCGCAAGGGGAGGGTGCCGGGTAAAAGACGTCCTGTATCGATACCGGGCCGGGGAGACAGTGCAGGAGCTGACCATGGAGTTCGGTGTGCCGGCATCCCATGTGGAGGACGCGATCCGTGTCGCATCCCGAAGGGCTGCCTAGGCTCTTCCTCGACCGCAGCCTCGGATCGGTCCAGGTACCCAGACGGCTACGCGAGGCGGGCTTGGACCTCGTAACGATGGCTGAACACTATGGAACACCAGCAGACCAGGCCGTTGCAGACCCGGAATGGCTTGAACTCGTCGGCTCGAACGACTGGGTAGCCTTCACCAAGGACGAGGGAATTCGCTTGCAAGCAAGAAACCGCGAAGCCCTGATTGAACACAAGGTACGTTGCTTCTATCTCGCCAGACAGGATCTTGCTGCGAGCGAGATGGCTAGGAGATACCTGCGGAATCTCCTAACTATCGTTAGGGCTTGCAGCCGACCCGGACCCTTCATGATTGCTGTCTATCGCAGCGAGATTAGGAAGATGCCGATCAGAGGCCTCTCCGGATCAGACGTTTGATCTAGCCCATGTGTCCACCTACCGGAGAAGAGTGGTCACGGCTGACTGAGGGCAAGGTGCTCCTTCCCCGACTCCAACCAGCGCGCATCCGCAAACTACCCGCACCCCCCTGGCGGCAGTCACATCCAAACAAGCGTGGATTCAGAGGATGCGCGGATAGGTGGGGTTCCTGTGGGCGCCGTCAGCGTGTTGCCACTGGATCGGACTTCAAAGTCCCTGGTCAGGACCAATACCTCCATCCTCGGCGGTCGTGCGTTTACCCAAGTCCGGAGCTATCCGCGCACGCTCTCAGTCTTATAGCAAGTTACTGAACGTGGATGAGGGCGACTGCGTAGCGGGTAACCTCGTTGCGGATGAAAGCCGTTCCGATCCTCTCGTGTTTCCAGTGACGGGCTGACGTGACTTTCGAGGGCATCCTGGTGGTGGTGATTCTCGTCGGGATCGTGGCCCTGTTCGTCTCCGAGAAGTTCCCCCTGGACATTGTGGCCATGCTGGGGCTGGGGGTGCTGCTGGTTCTCGGTCTGGTCACGCTCCAGGAGGGACTCTCCGGCTTCAGCAACCCGGCGACCCTGACCGTGGCCTGCATGTTCGTCCTGGGCGCCGGACTTCAGAAAACCGGTGCCACTGCGGTCGTGGGGCAACTCATGGTGCGATTCAGCCGGAACCACTTCACGGCTCTGGTGGTCATCATGGTGACGGTCACGATCATGTCGGCCTTCGTGAACAACACGGCCGCGGTCGCGGTGTTCATTCCCCTGGTGACCATCCTCGCCGACCGTCGGCGCATATCGGCTTCCAAGCTCCTGATACCCCTCTCCTACGCCTCCCAGTTCGGCGGGGTATGCACCCTGATCGGCACTTCCACCAATCTGTTGGTTAGTTCGATCTCCGAGCAGGCCGGGTTCGGGTCGTTCAGCATGTTCGAGTTCACCCGGATGGGATTGATCCTCTTCGTCGCGGGGGTTGCCTACTTCCTGGTATTTGGGCGGTGGCTGTTGCCCGACCGCCAGAGGAGGGAACTGGCGGCCACGTATCAGCTGGGCGACTACGTGACGGAACTGAGGGTCCGCGGCAACTCCCCGTTGGTGGGCAAGTCGGTGCTCGAGAGCAAGCTCGGGGAGGACCACGACATAACGGTTCTTCGGGTGCTCGATGCGGGTGAGGAAGGATGGGCTCCCCTTCGGCGGGTGATCCAGCCCGATGACGTGCTGTTGGTGCATTGCTCCCTGCCGGACCTGATACGCCTCCGCGGCACGATGGGGTTGCGGATAGACGCCGACTTCACGCTACGCGACGAATCCCTCCAGACCGAGGACCTGCGCCTAGTCCAAGCCTTGGTAGCACCCGGTTCGGCACTGATAGGAAGCACGCTCAAGGACCGGGACTTCCGTAACCGCTACAAGGCGCTGGTGCTGGCGATGCGGCGCAAGGGCGAAACCATCAACGACAAGCTCAGTTCGGTCAAACTGAACATGGGAGACTCCCTGCTGATACAGGCGCACGAAGCGTCGATACGGGATCTGCGCCGCAGCAGCGACTTCATCGTTCTCGACGAGGTGCCCGGTACCGCCCTCCGAGACAAGGCCCCACTGGTCATCGGGATACTCCTGGCGGTTGTGGGTCTGGCGGCGTTCGACGTTCTACCCATACTGGTCGCTGCCCTTCTCGGCTGCGTTGCCCTGGTGATGACCCGCGTCCTCCGTCCGGAGGAGGTTTACCAGGCCATCAACTGGCAGGTCATCTTCCTTCTGGCGGGGGTGCTCCCCTTGGGCATCGCCATGCACACCAGCGGGGCGGCGGGTTTCATGGCCGAGCACGCAGTGGGATGGGTGGGGGATCTGGGACCCGTGGCCGTCCTGGCGGCGATCTACCTGCTGGCCGCCCTCATGACCGAAACCATGAGCAACGCGGCCGCGGCGGTGCTGCTGGCTCCGATAGCCATCTCCACCGCGGAGCAGATCGGAGTGGATCCCCGGCCGCTCCTGATGGCCATTACCTTCGCCGCCTCCACCGGATTCTCCACACCGGTCGGCTACCAGACCAACACCATGATCTACGTCCCCGGGGGATACCGGTACACCGACTTCCTGCGCGCCGGGATGCCGCTCAACATTCTCTTCTGCATCCTGTCCGTCATCTTCATTCCCCGCCTGTGGGCGTTCTGACAGCGCCTGTGAATGGCAGGGCAGACCTGACCCATCGGGCCCCTGTCTAAGACCCCCTGGCAGATCCCCTACTTACTCATTTCCAACGAGCCTCCGCAGGACCACCGCGACCAACAGGACCACCGCGACCAAGCGGTGCTTGGAACTACTGTGCCGCGATGCGAAGGCAAGGGTCGATTCCCGGTGCCTTCGGGGTCGTGTGCGGCGATGGTTGTGTCAGGCTGTCCTATCCGCAAGGTACGATCCCGAGCTATGAGCGACACAAGGGATGAACAGTCCCCGGGTGGGGGGATCGTCGTCTACGGGGCCCCGGACGGCGCAGTGCGCGTGGATGTCCGCCTCGGCCGGGAGACGGTCTGGCTGACCCAGCGGCAGATGGCCGACGTGTTCGATACCACGCCCGAGAACGTACTGATGCACCTCCGGAATGTGTTTTCCAGCGAGGAGTTGGACGCGGAGGCAACTACTAAGGATTTCTTAGTAGTTCGATCTGAGGGCGGGAGACGGGTCAGGCGCCGCATCAGGCACTACGACCTCGACGCCATCATCTCTGTGGGCTACCGAGTCAACTCGAAGCGGGCTGTGGACTTTCGTCGGTGGGCCACGCGCACCTTGCGCGAACATCTGGTCCGCGGCTACACGCTGAACGAGCGTCGGCTTGCCGAGCGCGGTCTGAGCGAGGCGCGTGAGACATTGGATCTCCTGGCCCGGACGCTTCGGAACCAGGCGTTGGTGGACGCGACCGGGCGGGCCGTGCTGGATCTCATCTCTGGTTACGCCGACACCTGGCGTCTGCTCCTGGAGTTCGACGAAGATCGGCTGGCCGTGCCGGGCGATGCCAAACCGGCCAGGAGCGCGCTGGACTACGACCGCGCCGTCGGGACTATCGCTGACTTCAAGCGCGAGTTGGCTGCGCGGGGCGAAGCATCGTCCCTTTTCGGCAATCCGCGCGGTGACGCGCTAAAAGGCATTCTCGGCAATGTCGAACAGACCATGTTCGGCGAGCCGCTCTACCGCTCGCGGGAGGAGAAGGCCGCGAACCTGCTCTACTTCCTGGTGAAGGACCATCCTTTCACCGACGGCAACAAGCGCATCGGCTCGCTGTTGTTCCTGCTCTATCTCGAACAAGAGGGCGTGGAGCATCGGCTCAATCCCCAAGCGCTCACCGCGCTGACCCTGCTCATCGCAGAGAGCGCGCCGCGAGGCAAGGACCTGATGGTCCGCCTCGTCGTCAACCTGCTCGCAGAGCGGGCCGCATGACTCGTTTCGCTAAGCCCGAGGTGGAATTGGACGGTAGTCTCTAACCTGACGAAACCCGAGGGGACCGATCAATGAGCCTACCTATCGCTGACGGACTGCTGGTGGTGGTCAAGGACGACTGCGAGACCTGCCATCTGGTGGTGCCCGTACTGGACGAACTCTCCTCGGGAGATGGACCCCTTGCGCTCGTTTCCCAGGATCGGGCCGACTTCCCGGACGGATTCGACGTGATCCACGACCGGGCACTGGACATCTCGTGGCATCTCGCTACCGAGACGACGCCCACGATCTACCGGATTGAAGGCGGAGAGGCGGTCGACCAGCAGGTCGGATGGGACAGGAACGGATGGGAGCGGGTGGCTGATGCGACCGATCTGGGCCGGGGACTTCCGGCTCAGCGCCCCGGATGCGGTTCGGACACGATGCTCCCCGAGACCTACGAGAGACTCCTCCGGCGCCACTCGCCATACCCGATGTCCTCCCGCAGGGTGGGGCTTGGCGCCTCGGAGGATCCCATCGAGGCGGCCTTCGCCCGGGGATGGACGGACGGTCTTCCGGTTGTCCCGCCCACCGAGGAACGGGTTGCCAGGATGCTGGAGGGTACCCGTCTCCCTGCTGACCATGTGCTCTGCACTCTGCCGCCCGACCTGGCCGAATGCACCGTGGAGAAGGTCGCGATCAACTCGGTGATGGCCGGCTGCCGGCCCGAATACCTGCCGGTCGTGCTCGCTGCCGTGGAGGCGGCTGCCGGGACCGCCTTCAACATCCACGGGATCTCGGCCACCACCTACTTCACGGGTCCGGTACTGATAGTCAACGGGCCGGTCCGAAGAGTGATCGGGATGAACTCGGGGATCAACGCGCTCGGTCAGGGCAACCGGGCCAATCTCACCATCGGCCGAGCATTCAACCTGGTGGTCCGCAACGTCGGTGGTGCCCGACCGGGAGGAGTAGACCAGGCGACGTTCGGCAACCCCGGAAAGCTATCCTTCTGCTTCCCCGAGGACGAGGAAGGTTCGCCATGGGAGTCGCTCGCCGTCGAGCGGGGCTTCTCGCCGGACGAGTCGACCGTCACGCTGTTCGCCGGGCACGGACCGCTCGAGATAATCGACCAGAAGGCCCGCAGTCCCGAAGCCCTCGCAAGGACTCTCGCCCTGCAGTTGCGCATGGTTGCGCATCCGAAGCTGGCCGGCATGTCCGAAGCGATCGTGGTGGTCTCTCCCGAGCATGCGAGGGTGTTCTGGGAGGCAGGATGGACGAAGGACCGGATCCGCCAGGAGATGCACTCGCTGCTCACCTTCCCTACGTCGGAGATGGTGGCCGGCGCGGGCGGGGTGGCCGAGGGCATGCCTGGCTGGTTGGCGGACAAGAAGGCGGAGATTTCGAAGTTCGGCCCGGAAGGTCTCTGGTTGGTTCACGCCGGAGGCGACGCCGGGATGTTCTCTGCGATAATCTCAGGCTGGGTTGGTGGTAGGACCGGCTCGGAGATGACCACCGTTGCGATCGATTACTAGGGGAGCCAGATGACGACATTGTTGGACCCGACCAGCGAAAGAACCACCCACGAGCGGCGCCTGAGCCCCCGGATCCCCGATCTCACCCAGGGGACGGTCGCCCTTCTGGACATCTCCAAACCGCGCGGCGACGTGTTCATCAGCAGGCTCGAGGAGTTGCTGGCCGAGCGCGGGGTGTCGGTTCGGCACTACCGCAAGCCCACGTTCACCAAGCCGGCGCCACTGGACCTACGACGCCAGATCGCGGCCGAGTGCGGGGCGGTGATCGAAGCACTGGCCGACTGAGGGTCATGCGCGTCGTGCAGTGTGCACGACATAGTCGATCTGGAGGACCTCGGTGTGCCAGGCGTGTTCGTGGCGTCGGATCGCTTTGCTCAGGCGGCCGAGGCTCAGGGCCAGTCCCTGGGCATGCACCCCCGCCGGGTGCTCACCGGCCATCCGATCCAGGACCGCACCGACGCGGAGATGCGGGCGCTCGCCGAAGCGGCTTTCCCCGAGATAATCGGAGCGCTGACGGTCTAACCACAGGCGCATACCGGTCCTGGTCTTGATGGACAACGGCAGGGTTCCGATGCGGATACTGGTGATCAACTGCGGCAGTTCGTCCATCAAGTACAAGCTGTTCGGGCGTGGAGCGGAAGAGACCCTGGCGGTGGGAGTCATCGAAGGCATCGGTGGTAAGCGGCTGACGCATCGCCACCGTGCCGCTGACCGGCGTGTCACGACCGAGACGGAGGTCGGTGATTACGACCAGGGGGTATCCCGGCTCGTCGAGGCGCTCACAGAATGGGGGTCGCCCCCACCGATCACCGACCCGGCCGAGATCGCAGCAGTAGGCCACCGTGTCGTGCACGGCGGTGACCGTTTCTCGGAGTCGACGGTGATCGACCGCGCGGTGATCGAGGCGATCGAATCTCTGGAGACCCTTGCCCCGCTCCACAACCCGGCCAACCTGGCGGGAATCCGGGCGGCACGCGAGCTTCTGCCCGGAGCCGCGGGGGTGGCGGTCTTCGACACGGCCTTCTTCTCGACCCTCCCTCCTCACGCCTACCGGTATGCGGTCCCCGCTCGTTGGTGGGAAGAATTCGGAGTGCGGCGCTACGGCTTCCACGGCATAAGCCACCGGTACCTGGCCGAAAGAGCGGCCCTACTGCTGGACAAACCCCGGCCCAACCTGGTGACCCTCCATCTTGGCGCGGGGGCGTCCGCCTGCGCGGTCCGGGATGGGCAGGCGGTGGACACCTCTATGGGCATGACCCCCCTGGAGGGTTTGGTGATGGGCACCCGCAGCGGAGACATCGATCCGGCGGTGGTATTCCATCTACTGGAATCCGGACTACCGGCATCCGAGATCCGGCAGGGTCTGGAAAGGAAGGGAGGCCTCCTGGGTCTGAGCGGGGATTCCCCTGACTTCCGGCGGGTTTCCGAGTGTGCCCGAGCCGGTGATCCATCCGCCAGCCTGGCGGTGGAGACCTTCGTACACCGGATTCGGAGGTATCTGGGTGCCTTTCTGGTACAGGCGGCGCCCTGCGATGCGGTGGTCTTCGCGGGTGGCATCGGGGAGAACAGCCACGAGGTCCGCCAACTCGTCCTGGCAGGTCTGGAGAGCCTCGGCCTGGTCGTTGACGGATCCCGCAACCGGGGCAACGGAGAAAGGCGCATCTCTACCGGCAGAAGTACCACAGACATCTGGGTGATCCCCACCGACGAGGAGTTGCTCATAGCCCGTGACACGGCCGATCTGATCCATCAATGAGCGATTTGTCAGGTCACATGAGCGCAACCCGGTAACGAACGAGTATCTCCTCCACGTAGACACGAGCCGGACCAGCGTCCATCTCCTGCTCACCGGTTGGTACGGGTAGGTCATCCCGGGACTCGGCAAACGCGCCACGCTCGCAGCGATCGGAGAAGAATACGAAAGCGAAGCCCGCGGGTTCCCGAAGCGACCTCCATGTCAGGCCCGCAGCCTCGGGCGCCCAAGTCCGGATCGCCGAAGCCCAGCGGCGCGTTACCGGATACTCAGTTGGCGGAGCGACGGTAAGCCATGCATCCTGTCCAACCGACGCCAGGTCCTCACCGGAGCGGAGGGAGACCAATTGCATGTCCAGGTTTGTGACCAGCCAACTGATCTTGAGACCGGAGAATCTGGCCCTGGGGAGTAGGCGTGCACCCCGCTCATTGATCGGGAGGTCGCGCAGAACAGCTTCCGAGATGGCTGTTCTGTCATCGTCGGCAGCGTACAGGAAGGCGTACTCGTCGTTTTCGTTGGCATCGAAACGCCCTCCCGCAAAGGGGCTCTTGGCAACTGTCGGATTGAACTCGGTGACACCAAACTGGACGCTATATATCCTTGTCAATCTTGTTCTAGCTGGAACCAACAGATACGCGGGCGTGCCTTCGTAACTCTTGGGTGGCTCTTGATTGGGAGACATTCGGAGGCTATCCCAGAGGCTCCACCGCAGCTCTGGCGATCGCTACGAGGGTATTCCCCCGGTCTGTCCCCACGAGGTCGACGGGCCGCGCACCGAGTCGAGAGTGGCGGGACATCCACCACGAAGCGACACCCCACGGGTCGTCAACGGCTACCAGTTGCTTGTTGACCAACCGTACTTCGGGGAAGACGTCCCGTGTAAGGGAGTCGAACTGGAACGCCGGGTACAGGAATCCGTTTCCGTGTGGCAGCCCCAGGATCGCCGACCGTTGGCGTAACCTCCGGACCTTCTCACGATTCGTTGCGCGTACCCCGAGCGCCACAGCGGTGTCCTTGGCCTTCAGCATCGGCTCGGCCCAAATCGTCCGAATCGCTTCGCCCTGCAAGTAGGCACCCGCAGCAACTGTCCGCTCGAAGCCATCCAGCACATCGAGCGGCTCGCCGCCCAGCTTCTTCGCCAGATCGCCTCGAATCGTGAGCAGACGCAGAAATCCCTGCAGGCGAACTTCCTGGCCCTTCAACGCCCTATGCCGGGCTGCTATGGATGCCGCGGCGTCCAAGAGTTCGGTCTCGTTACCTGTCCAATTGACTGCTAATCGGGTAGGTGACATCCGTGCCTCGCGGGCCCTTGGGACTCCAGACTCGACCGATTCCTCGCCCCGACGTTCATCGTCGACGTTCACTTCTGAGCCACCGACCGGGCATGTAGTTGCGGCGGACCGGCCATGCCAAACCCCTTATAGCTGACGATCACTATACTATATCGGCATCGTCACAAACGTCAGTCAGCATCCGGTCCCACAGTTCGGCCTTGGGTATCTCCGCGATGGAGCCATCCAAGGTGTCGGGATCCGTCGTGCCGTTCACTCTCACCCCGTCGGGGGCGTGGAATTCTCCGCGTCGTATCTGACGATCGCTTCCAGGGCGATCATGATCGCGTTCTCCCACGCCCCGACAAGCCGCAGGTTGGCATGCTCCCCCCGGTCGTAGTCGAAGTCGGCCACCGTGAGGTTCCCGGACACGCCGCACACCATCGCAGCATGGACTCCCCGGAGCTGTGCCACCGTGAAGATCGCCGAACTCTCCATCTCGATGTTGAGGAGTCCGAGCCTGGCATGGCGTTCGATCCACTCGGGTGTCTCGGCATAGAAGGCGTCGTCACAGGCGCCCAATCCGATGTGCAGAACGAAGCCGCCCTCCCGCTGTCGCTCCCGGGCAACCTCGATTAGGGCATGGACCAGGAAGTGGTCGGCGATGGCCGGGTAGTTGTCCGGTACGTAGGCGCGCGTGGTTCCGTCGTTGCGGACCGTGCCGGTGTTGATGACTATGTCCCCCGTCTTGACCTCGGGTTGGAGGCCCGCGGTACTGCCCACCCTGATGAAATGGGTGGCGCCGGCGTTCACCAACTCCTCGACTGCGATGGAAGCGGAGGGGCACCCTACACCGGTGGACATGGCACTGAGCTCGATGTCCCGGTAGGAGCCGGTGACAGTCCGGAACTCGCGGCTGTGCGCCACCAGGGTGGGATCGTCCAGATGGGCCGCGATCCGATCGACGCGAGCCGGATCGCCCGGTAGGAGCACGTAACGGCCTACGTCTCCCTGCCGGATCCGGGTGGCGTACTGCAGTGCGTCCCTGCCGACTGCCGACTTGTCGAACGCCGCCATGATCGTCCATCCCTCGGTCTATTGCACGCACCTTCGCCGACATCGCGCAGGACAGCAAGGCAACAATAGTGACAGAGTCCGGTTCTCCGAGCCTGCTAAGCCTGGGAGGTTGGCCCTGAGCAAGTGCCCCGGCTTCGTGCCAGGGTTCAGATGTTCTGCGAACGGCTCCAAGCGTCGAACTCGTGCAGGAGGGACGACCGGAGTTCCGGTTGGCACATGGCGGATGTGAAGGCATTGCGAGCGATCCGGACCAGGTCGGTCGCTCCGTAGCCGAATCCGGTGGCCAGCAGCCGGTACTCGTTGTTCAGCGTGGTCCCGAAGAGAGGTGGGTCGTCGCTGTTCACCGTAACGGTCAACCCCATGCGGTCGAGGTGCCGGAGGGGGTGTAGTGCGATCATCTCGCATACCCGGGTGCTGAGGTTGCTGGTGGGACAGACCTCCAGGGGGATGGCCCGGTCAAGCATGAGCGCGAGAAGGTGTGGATCCCGGATGGCCCCGACACCGTGGCCGATGCGGTCCGCCTCCAGCACCTCGATGGACTCCCTGACGTGGTCGGCGCCCCACGGTCTGAGAGACTCGCCGGCGTGGGGCAGACTCTTGAGGCCTGCTCGCTTAGCCTCGCGGAAGGCATGTGCGAACGGCTGTGGAGGTCTCCCGTGCTCGTCGCCTCCTATGCCGAGTCCGATGACTCCCTGCTCCTGCCCGGCCAGTGCATGGCGCAGGGTTACCTCCGCCGGTTCCGGATCGTAGGTGCCACCCGGCCGGGAGAAGCTGAAGTTCCGCGGGACGTCGAACACCCATCGGATCTCGACACCGAAGTCGGCACGGGCACTCCGCCGCCCTTCTTCCAAGCCATGAAGGACGTGCCGAATGGAAAGTCCCTTGTCGAATAGGTGGGTGTGGTTGTAGGGGGTGACGGTGAACTCGCGGTAGCGGATGTTCTGTTCCGCCATGTCGGCGCCCGCTTCGTAGGTGATGAGGGCGAAGTCATCCGGGGTGCGGATCAGGTCCTGGATGCTCCGTATCACCCGGATGAAGTCTTTGAAGTTCCTGAACACGAACCAGTCGCCGAGCCGATCGGGGTCGGTGGTGGGAAGGGTGGCCTCCAAGCCGTGGCGCTTGGCCAGTTCCACCGCGGTAGCGGGTTGGATGGTGCCTTCCAAGTGGACGTGCAACTCGGCCTTGGGCATCGTTGCAATTAGATCGTCCAGTTCGGTGGCCAATGGTTCGTCGTGCATTCGGCAGGGCTCCGGCTGATCGAAGTAGTGGTTCTGGCGGCGGACAGTGGCTTATGAAGCGACCATCCCCGATCCGAGCGGCAATCCTCGCCGCTCTCCTTCTAATCGACGTACCGCTCTTGCGGGGGTTCCCAGGTTGGCAAACTACCCGTTCCTCAAGTCACTGGCTAACTGTGAGCCGTTTGGACGGGTTCTTGAGCAGGTTCGTAGGGTGTCGGATAACGACGGGGAGGAGTCGTCCTTCCGTCTCAGATGCGTCCTAGGAGGGGCCGAGAAACGCTCTCGTGTCCCGATCCGATTCTTTGACGGTATCCGTGCCCATCGCCGGACTGCTGCCAGGGGGACCCGATTGGGCGAAAACACCGGCCCTCTTGCCTCCGGCGGGTTCCCACCCCCTGCCGCCGCCTCCTCGGCGCCGAAACGCGTCCCGCCATCCCCCTACCGGGGCGGTCGGTCAGCATGATCCCAGCCCGGCCCGGTAGGAACCGAATAACGGACCGCTTGGTGCTTTGCGGTTACCCACCAGTATGAGAAGGGTCTATGACAGAACCGATCCTCGTGTCACGGCACCGGTCCTCCAAGCGCAACAGAAATACGATTCGGGACAGAAGCGGGGTCCATCGCCGGGCATACTGTCCGATACAAGCTCCGCTAGGTAGGGGCGACGCCTCTGTACCGGGTCTCTCAGCATCTCCTAGGATGTTCCCGACTAGCGAAGGAGGGGCGTTGTGAACGATAAGCGGGCCGTCGCCCTCACCCTTACCCACTGGGGTGCCTACGAGGTGGAGTCATCGGATGGGGCCATCCGGGCAGTGCGACCGTTTCGCGACGATCCCGATCCTTCCCCGATCGGGAACTCCATGGTCGATGTCGAACGATGCAGGGTCCGCATGCCTTCGGTGCGGGAGAGTTGGCTTGAGGGCGGACCGGCGGCTGCTCCCGAGCTGAGGGGTAGGGAGCGGTTCGTCGAGGTCGGATGGGACGAAGCGCTGGATCTGGTGGCCGCTGAGCTTGATCGGGTGAGGAAGGGGCACGGGAAAGACGCGCTATACGCCGGATCCTATGGCTGGGCCAGCGCCGGCCGCTTCCACCACGCTCCGACACTACTCCACCGTTTCATGAACGTCATAGGTGGGTACACCGGTTCGGTCAATACGTACAGTCTCGCCGCTGCCGAGGTCATCGTGCCCCACGTTGTTGGTATGGGGTGGTGGAGATTCCAGAACGCTCATACCTCATGGGACGTGATCGGGGACGAAACCGACCTGGTGGTCGCCTTCGGGGGGATTCCCCTCAAGAACAGCCAGATCAACTACGGAGGGGTGGGCCGGCACGAACTCCGTGGCTGGCTGCACCGGTGGGCGGAGCGAGGAACCCGCTTCGTGAACGTTTCTCCCATAGCGGACGACTTGGAAGGCTCGCTCCGGCCGGTGTGGATGCCGATCAGACCGGGAACCGACACGGCCTTGATGCTGGCCCTGATTCATACGTTGATCGACGACGGAACGTACGACCGTGATTTCGTACACAGGTACTGCACGGGGTGGGACACGCTGGCCGCCTACCTCACCGGAGAGGCGGACGGGGTTGCTAAGGACGCGGAATGGGCCTCCCGCATTACCACCATCGAACCGTCCGAGATCAGATCCCTGGCCAGATCGCTGGTGAAGAGACGGTCGTTGATTAACGTCAGTTGGTCTCTGCAACGATGCCATCACGGCGAACATGTGATCTGGACGGCCATAGCTCTGGCGGCGGCCATCGGCCAGATCGGCCGTCCCGGCGGGGGATTCGGCGTCGGCTACGGAGCGGTGGCGTCGGTCGGCAACGGCTCCGGCACCGCCTGGCTACCTTTCCTGGATCGGGGAAGGCCACCCACATCGTTCATTCCGGTGGCGCGTATCACCGACATGCTGCTGCAGCCCGGCGAGGAATACACCTACAACGGCGGCGCCTACACGTATCCCGACATCCGCCTCGTCTACTGGTCGGGAGGTAACCCGTTCCACCATCACCAGGATCTCAACCGGCTCCGCCGAGCGTGGCAGAAACCCGACACGGTGGTGGTGAACGAACCGTTCTGGACGGCGACGGCCAAGCATGCGGACATCGTGTTCCCATCCACCACCGCGCTCGAACGCAACGATCTCGGGGGTGCTCCGAACGACACCCTCCTCTTCGCGATGCACCAGGCCATCCGTCCGGTCGGCGGTGCCAGGAACGACTACGAGATATTCGGCGGGCTGGCAGACCGGTTGGGGGCTGGGGAGGAGTTCTCCGAAGGTCGGAACGCGGACCAGTGGGTGCGGCATCTCTACCGCAAGCTGCGGAAGCGGGAACCGGGTTGCCCGCCCTTCGATGAATTCTGGCGGGCAGGGTTCCTAGACAGGCGCTACGCCGGGGATGAACCCAAGCAGGTGCTGATGGAGGACTTTCGTGAGGATCCCGTTGCGCATCCGCTCGCTACGCCGTCCGGCAGGATAGAGCTCTACTCCAAGACGATCGCCGGGTTCGGATATGACGATTGCCCGCCCCATCCGGCTTGGATGCCTCCCCGTGAGTGGCTCGGAGAAGCGGTTGAAGGACTCGATCTCCACCTCGTCTCCAACCAGCCCCGGACCCGTCTACACAGCCAGTGGGACCATGGATCGACGAGTCGGGAGGCCAAGGTCCGGGGTCACGAACCACTTCGGATCCACCCTGACGACGCGGCCCGGCGCGGGATCCTTTCCGGAGATGTGGTACGGGTCTTCAACGACCGGGGGGCTTGCCTGGCTGGTGCGCTGGCTACTGATCAGGTGCGGAGAGGAGTCGTGCAACTCTCCACAGGTGCCTGGTTCGCACCGGGTAGCGGACCGGATCTGGAAGGCATGTGCTTGCACGGCAACCCGAACGCGCTCACCTCCGACGAGGGTACTTCCAGTCTGGCCCAAGGACCCACTGCTCACACGTGCCTGGTGCGGGTCGAGAAGTGGCTGGGTGAGCCTCCGGGCCACAGCGCATTCGACCCTCCGGAGATCGTGATCGTGGCACGATCAGCACGGTGACGTTCGCCCGCCGGCGTGCTGCTCGTCCTCCGTATTGCGAATGCACAGCACCCTTCTGGGACTCTGAAGCGGCTGGAGGGGTTCGAGCAACGGGCATTGTGGCTGTTCCGCCGCTCGCTGATCAGGAACTCGAGTTGGGCGACGGAGCTACCAAACGCTGATCTGTACCCCTCCAGAAGCCGCTTGAATGCCGGGGAGGAGGCCGAGGAGGAGCCTTCTCCCCGGTCCACCGCTCGATGACCGCGCGAGAGTCGTCGAGCGACGATCCAGGAACGTACTGTTTGAGGATGCGGTAGGTTTTCCCACGGTCCCCGCCTTGGGTGCCATCGCAGCGCCTGCCTACGAGCCTGCGATGAAGGTCTCGACTGCCGCGCGGGCAACCTCGTCTCGCATCTGGCGGGGGGGCGACTTCATGAAATAGGCGCTTGCCTCGTGAAGCGGGCCTGACAGTCCTCGGTCCAAGCCCAACTTGGCACACCGCAGCGCGTCGATGACGACGCCGGCCGAATTGGGGCTGTCCCAAACTTCAAGCTTCAACTCCGCGTTGAGGGGTGTATTGCCGAAACCGGTTCCTTCAAGGCGGATGTGAGCCCACTTGCGGTCGGTGAGCCACGGAACATGGTCTGAGGGTCCGATGTGGACATTCTCAACCTGCACCCGGGTTTCCAACTGGCTCGTGACCGCCTTGGTCTTGGATTCCTTCTTCGACACCAACCGGGTTCGCTCCAGCATGTTGAGGAAGTCGGTGTTGCCGCCGAAGTTCAACTGGTACGTGCGATCCACTTTTACCCCGCGGTCCTGGAACAGGTTCACCAGAGTGCGATGAAGGATCGTGGCGCCCACCTGTGACTTGATGTCGTCACCCACTATGGGCAGTCCCGCCGTCCGGAAACGATCAGCCCACTCGTCGGTCCGTGCGATGAATACGGGTATGCAGTTGACGAAGGCGCAACCGGCTGCCAAGGCCTGCTCTGCGTAGAACTCGGTGGCCTCCTGCGATCCGACCGGCAGATAGGAGACGACTACGTCTGCCCGGGCCTTCCGGAGTTCCTCGGCCACGTCCACTTCCGGGGCGGCCGACTCCTCCACGACGTCGGCGATGTAAGCGCCGATCCCGTCGAGGGTTGGGCCTCGCTGCACGGCGACGTTCAGGTGGGGGACATCGGCGAACGGGATGGTGTTGTTCGGCCCTGAAGTCACCGCCTTGGAGAGATCCTGTCCTACCTTGGCCGCATCGACATCGAAGGCGGCGACGAAGCGGATGTCCCCGACGTGGTATCCGCCCAGCACGGGATGCATAAGTCCGGGGATTGTCTCGTCGGAGGGGGCATCCCGGTAGAACTCGACGCCTTGGATGAGGGACGATGCGCAGTTGCCGACGCCCACGATCGCCACTCTGATTTCTTGCACCTTCGGTTCCTCTCCGTCCATGAGGTGCCTAAGGCTCGACGGGTGCTTTACTTAAGTCAAATAGATAGGTTTATACTGATCCATAAGGAACACTTATGGATATTCCCCCGCTCAACTTCAGGAGCCTCCGTTGCCTGCAGGCAGTGGAGCGCTCTGGATCGTTCACGGAAGCAGCATGGGAACTTGGGATCAGCCAGCCTGCCCTCTCACACTCTCTGGCCGAGCTCGCCAAGCGTTTGGGGGCGCCGTTGTTCAGGAAGGACGGCCGCCGGCGGGTGCTGACCGAGGGCGGGTACAGAGTCGCCCGGTACGCAGACCACGTTCTGGGCCAGACGACCGACCTGCTCCGATGGCTGGATAGCTGGGAGAAGGGGGAGGTCGGGTCGCTAAGGGTGGGAATGATCGACACGGTAGGTCTGTACACCATCCCGGTAGCTCTGTTGCGGATGCAGGAGGAGCACTCCTCGATCGAACTGCAACTGGTGGTGGACGAGTCCGGAGAGTTGCTCTCGATGCTGGACGACTACGAGTTGGATCTGGCGTTCGTGGTGGGTCCCGCGGGGCCGCAGTACAACTCAACCCAGATAACCACCGAGCGTATGCATGTCTACTCGCGCCCGGGTTCTCCTCCGGTGGAGGCGATACGAAGCGGGCGGGATGGGGGGAGCCCGGACGCCTGGGCCTTCTACCCGCCCGACTCCCGAACCCGGCTCCTGGTCGACCAGGGTCTCGCTCGGCTCGGGATCCCATACCAGGTGGCGCTGGAATCCGGCAATCCGTCGGTACTGCGCCAGATGGCCGTGTTCGGCTACGCCCGTACCGTGCTGCCTCGCCAGGTAGCAGCATCCGGAGAGGGTTATCCCGATCTCGAGGAGGGACCTCTGGTGGCGTTGCGCCGGATCGAAGGGGTCTGGAGATCGGACGCAGAACTCGACCCGCGGGCGAGCAAGCTCATGAAACTGATCGGTGCGGCCGACACATCCGGTGGCGGATAGCCGTTACTGCCCTGCACTTCCCGGTTCAATACCCCAGTGGTGCCCTTGTCCTGATTCGCAGATTCGCCGATCAACTCCTTAACCACTAGTGGACCACCGGCCTGGGGTCTGGAGAACGCGAAAAACGTTGGACCTGTCGCCTCGGGCGGGGCCCACCTTCCCTGCCGTCGCCTCATCGGCGCCCGAAACGCGCCCCGCCATTCCCCTGGGTCGCACGGTCGGCATGATTCCTGGGTCGGTGGGTGGCAGGCCCGAGCAATCGTCATTGTTCGGCGACCTCCTATGACAGGACCGCCCTCCTGTCATAGCACCGGGTACTCCAAGCCGTAACCCAAAACTCGGGACCCGCGGTTCCATGACGACTGCACATAGCGTGAACGCGCCCGAACCGGAGAGGCTTGTCAGTTCTGGGCGGTAGTCAGGTCCAGAAGGCGGGCGAAGCGTTTACGGGCGGCTACGAGGGCGATCAGGGTCACCACGAAGGGGAGGGCATCCGTAATCTGGACGGGTAAGCCGTTTCCCTGGAGTCGGAACCCGAGCCCTTCGGCGAAGGCGAACAGCAGGCTGGCGCCGAAGACCGCGAAGGGATGGGCCCGTCCGAGCATCACCGCCACGACCGCAACCCAGCCGCGTCCCGCCGACATGCCCTCCGCGAACAGCACCAGGTTGCCCAACGCCAACTGGGCTCCGGCTAGTCCCGACAGGACACCCGATGCGATCACCGCACCGTACTTGTAGGCGGTGGGACTGACACCCAATGACTCGGCCGCCAGCGGACGCTCGCCCACCCCTCGAAGGCGCAGACCCACCGGCGTGCGGAATAGGACGAGCCAGATGGCCGGCACCAGAAGAAAGGCCAGGTAACCGAGAATTGTCTGGTCGAAGAGGACCGACCCGATCCACGGGATCTCGGATAGCCCCGGAATCGCCAGGCGATCCAGCCCGTCGATCCGTTCGTGGCGGAACGTGCCGCGCACGCCGAATATCTGAGGGAGCAGGAATCCGGTTAGCCCCAGCGCCATGAGGTTGAGAGCGATGCCGAGCACTATCGGATCCCCCTTGCGGCTGACGGTGCCGAATGCGAGCATCAGGGATACGAGCACTCCGGCGGTCACTCCGAACACCACCCCCAAGCCGCTGGACACGGCCAGGTATGAGCCGGCCATCGCCGCGAAGGCCCCGGACAGCATCATTCCCTCCATTGCGATCTGGAACACGCCGGCCCGCTCGCAGATCATCCCGCCCAGGGCGGCCAGCAGGATCGGGACCATTGCCCTGACCACTGACTCCAGGAGGGCGGCGTCAAAGAGTTGATCGAACATCACACTTCTCCCACGGCGGCCGACTCGAGCTCGTTGGTGGTGGGACTCTTTCGCCGTCGCTTGAACAAGTCGAAGGCCAGCCGGCTGGCCACCGCGACGATCACCATCGCCTGGAGTACCTGGGCCAGGCGCCATGACACATCGGCGTTGCGCTGCATGGCCAACCCCCCGATCTGAAGACCCGAGAACAGGAGCCCGGCCACCAGGATCATCGGTGGATGGTTGGCGGCCAGCAGCGCAACCAGCAGGCCGGTCCAGGCCAGACCGCTCACCACCAACTCCCCATCGATGAAGCGGTATGCGTCGCCGATGATCATGTGGGTTCCGATCACCCCGCCGATGGCGCCGGCCGCGACCATCACTCCAACGGTTTGGCGTTCCACCTGGATTCCCCCGTAGCGGGCGAACCGTCCGTTGAAGCCGGCCATCTGCGTCTCGTAACCAGGCACGGTGCGTCGATAGACCACCCACGCGACCACCACTGCCAGGATGACCAGCACCAGCGACAGGCTCACTCCTCCGAATACCGGCACCTTGGGTATCCGTGCGGTCTCGGGAACCTGTCGGGTGGAGGTCAGAGTCACGGAGTCGTCCAGGAAGTGGAAGCGCACCAGGTATCCGGTCACGGCTCTGGCCACGTAGTTGAGCAGCAGGCTCGTGATGAGAATGGGTAGGCGCAGGCGGGTCTGCCCGAAGGCGGGCAGCATCGCCCACATTGCACCTGTCAAGGCCCCCGCGACCATCGCCAGGGGGATCACGATCTCGCCCGGTCCCGGTGTGTAGATCGCCACCAGGCTTCCGGCCAGGCCCCCCATGACCATCTGGCCTTCCCCACCCAGGTTGATGACCCCTGCCCGGAACGCAACCGACACAGCGAGGGCCATCCCGATGATCGGAACAGCTCTTCCGAGGGTGTTGCGAAGCCCGGAGCCGGTGACCGCCCCGTCGAACATTTCCCGGTAGGCGAAGCCGGGGTCGTTTCCCGTCATGTAGACGATCGCCCAGCCCAGGGCGAAAGCGAATACCAGCGAGAAGAGAACCGGATGAGACAGTATCGCCTCGATTCTGGGGCCGGCACCGCGGCGATGCATCGGTTGAGTATCAGCCATCCGAGCGCTCCGCGTGTGCTCCGGTCATGTACAGGCCGATGCCGGCCTCGGTGACCTTGGCCGGGTCCAACTCGGCGACGATCCGCCCTTCGAACATGACGAGGATCCGGGTGCTCAGAGCAAGGATCTCGGACAACTCGGCCGACACCAGCAACACCGCTCCGCCCTTGTCCCGGAACCGAATCAGGCGGCTATGTATGAACTCGATCGCAGCGATGTCGAGCCCTCTGGTGGGCTGCTCGGCGATGAGCAAAGGAGCCCCGTGGGACATCTCGCGCGCCACTACGACCTTCTGGAGATTGCCGCCCGACAGAGTGGAGACGGGACTGCCGATCGGACCCGATCGGATGTCGTAGGCGTCGATGAGGCTGCGGGCATGTTTGCGGATGGCACGCAGGTTGAACCAGCCTCTCCGCTGGAAGGCCGGTCCGCGCTGGTGGCTCATCAGCAGGTTGGCCCATACCGAGGCCCGGTGGCTGGTCCCCACCCCGTGGCGGTCCTCCGGTACGTAGGCCATGCCGGTGGAACGCCGGGCCGACACTTCTGCGTGGGTGATATCGACGCCGTTGAGGCGGGTCGAGCCTGTGTCAGGTGTCCGCAACCCGGCAATCACCTCGATGAGTTCGCTCTGGCCGTTTCCTGCAATGCCTGCAACCCCGACTATCTCGCCTGAACGAACCTCCAACGACGCCTCGTGGACGGCTAGCCGCCCGTGCTCCCCGGTCGCGCTGAGGTCCGACACGGCCAGCACCCTATCTCCAGGGCTGTGTTGCGGCGCCCGCCGGTGCAAATCGACATCGCGTCCGGTCATGTGCCGAGCGATTTCTTCAGGGCTCGTGTCGGCGGTGTTGAGATGGGCCACAGACTTGCCGTCGCGGAGAACCGTGACTCGATCCGACAGGGACATCACCTCCCCGAGCTTGTGGGTGATGAACAGGATCGTGCGTCCTGAGTCCCTGAGTAGCCTGATCACCTCGAACAGCTTGTCCCGTTCCTGGGGGGTGAGCACCGCGGTCGGTTCATCCAGGATGAGGATCTGCGCATCCCGGTAGAGGGCTTTGAGGATCTCGACCCTCTGCAACACGCCTACCGGGAGATTCTCGACCACCTCGGTCGGATCGACTGCCAGTCCATACCGGTTCGCGACATCTTCCACCTGCCGGATGCTCTCCGACCGGTCTACCAGGCCACCACGGGTGGGTTCCTCGCGGAAAACCACGTTGTCAGCCACCGTCAATGTGGGGAAGAGCCGGAAGGCCTGGTGCACCATCCCGAGTCCGGCGCGTATAGCGTCCAGAGCGGATGTGAACCTCGCCGGTTTACCGTTTACGAGGATGTGGCCGGCGTCGGCGGGGAACAGGCCGAACAGGATCGACATAAGGGTCGTCTTGCCCGCCCCGTTCTCCCCGACCACTGCGTGTATCTCCCCGGCGCTCACCGTCATGTCGACGGCGTCGTTGGCAAGCACTCCCGGGAACCGCTTGGTTACTCCCCGGAACTCGAGGGCCGGTGTCACGGCATCTCAGCCGCTAGGGGGTGCTGAGCAATCCACCAGCGGCCTGCCAACCGCCGGCAAAATGCCTGGGCCGGCGGGCGGCAGGCCCGAGCAATCGTCATTGTTCAGCACCCTCCTAGCGCGGTTCTCCTGGAAAGCCGACTATTCCGGATCAGCCGAACAGAGGATCGTTGACCACGATCGAGCCGTCGATGATTCCCTCGGCTACTGCGCGGACCTCCTCAACGATGTCGGGATGGTCGGCGATCACACACTGGCTGTCAGCCAGGTCCGGTTGCAGAGCCATCACTCCGGTGCCGCCCTCGGCCAGACCGAAGGACACTACGGGACCGGCAGTTCCGTCGAGTACCTGATCGAGGAGTTGCTCGACCACCGCGTCGACCACCTTCAGGTTGTTGTCGACGATGTAGCCGGGCGCGCTGGGGCACTCGTTCACGTCCACACCGTACGAGAGAAAGCCGGCCTCCTCGGCGGCCTCGAACACACCACCATTGGACCCGGCGCCGACCGCGAAGATGTGGTCAGGGCCCTGCGCGGCCAGCGAGAGGGCCAGTTCCTTGGCGCGGGCGGGGTCGGAGAACGGGTTGTCGCCGGCGATGAACACCACCGAGTTGGCGATGTCGGGATCAACCGACTGCGCTCCCTCGGCGAAGCTCTGCCACCACCGCTTGAAGAACGGGATGTCGAGCGCCGCAACCGACCCGATCTGCTTGGCCTCGGAGAGATGACCGGCCATCACTCCGAGCAGGAACGCGCCCTCATGCTCCCGGAAGACTCCGCAGTGCAGGTTGGGCGCCGGCTCGTCCGGGCAGGCGTCGATGATGATGAACTTCTGGTCGGGATTGGCCTTGGAGTACTCGTCGGCCATCTCGACAAGCGTGAACGTGGTCAGAACGATGACGTCCGGCGCCTCCTCGATGGCCGCCTCGATGTTGGCGCGCCGGGTGGAGTCATCCACCGACTCGAATGTCTTCCAGGTGCCACCTCGCCGCTCGGCCACCCGCTGGGTCCCCACCTCGCCCAGGATCAGGAAGTTGTTCACGCCCAACGGGTTGGGGCTGACATAGATCAGGCTGACCGGTTCGACCGCGGCGGTGGTCGTTGGAGCTTCGGTGGCAGGCGCGGCGGTCGTTTCGGGTGCCGCCTCGGTGGTGGGCGCAGCCGTAGTGGCTGCTGCAGTTGTCGTTGTTTCTTCCTCCGACTCTCCGCAGGCAACGGCCACCAAGGCGACCAAGGCCATGAGGATGAGGATTTTCCGGGGTTTCTTCATTGTGCAATCTCCTCCCTTTCCGGTCGATGATCGATCGGAAAGACCCGGGATCGAGACCCGGTTTCTAGCGTTCATCACAGCTCAGCATGTGGCGAGCGCAACTCACCGAGCGGAACCGAGTCCAGGTTATCACCCCTATCCAAACGGACTACCCGCCTATCGGTAACTATCGCGGTTATCAGCGAGACCGGCGTGATGTCGAAGGCCGGGTTGGCCGCCCTAGTGTTCTCCGGGGCTGTGGTTGCGGTCCGGACAGACACCACCTCGTCGCCATCCCGATCCTCGATAGGTATGGATTGACCGTCGGGGGTTTCGAAGTCCAGGGTCGACTCGGGTGCCACCACGATGAATGGAACCCCCGCGTTGCGCGCTCCCAGGGCCAGGGAGAAGGTCCCGATCTTGTTGGCGGTATCGCCGTTGGCGGCGACCCGGTCGGCGCCTGTGAGTACCACGTCTGCTTGGCGCCGGGCCAGCATGAACGGAGCCGCCGAGTCCACAAGGAGACGGTGCGGAGCGCCCATCCGGCCGAGTTCCCAGGTCGTGAGGCGAGCGCCTTGAAGGAGGGGCCTGGTCTCCAGGGCCAGGGCCTCCGCAAGAGACCCCCGCTCATGCAGGGTCTGGATCACCGCTAGTGCCGTGCCGCGCTCTATCGTGGCCAGCCCGCCGGTGTTGCAGATGGTCATGGCCCGAGCGCTGGGCTTGTTGACGAGTTCCAAGACCAGGTCGGCTCCGTACTCGCCCATCGATATCGACGCGGCGATCTCCTCGTCCCGAATGCGCAGGGCCTCCCGTAAGGCCCGGTCGATACCCTGCCCGGCTAAGGCTGCAACCCGGTCCACCATGCGCGCCAGGTTCACCGCGGTGGGGCGGGCTTGCCTGAGGAAGGCGACGGCGGAGTCGAGTCCTTCGCCCGATGTGCCATGAGCCTGCATTGCTAAGACAACCCCCAGAGCTCCTGCCACCCCGATCGCGGGGGCGCCCCGTACGGACAGGCGGCGGATGGCCGCGACCATGTCGGGTACCGACTCGATTCGCAGCGTCTCGTACGAGTCGGGGAGCCGGGTCTGGTCGACCATGAGGACGGCCCCGTCAACCCAGTCGAGTGAACGGCCTCCTAGCGATTGCACGATTGTCTCCCCGGTCCGGTTACCGATTCTAAGGTACTGGAAAGTCCGAAACGGAGACGAAGATGGAGCGTTACCGAGCAGACCTGCTGTTGACCATGTCCGGCGACCAGAGTCCTATCCCGGACGGGGTGGTGGATGTGGACGGGGGACGGGTTGTCTGGTCGGGGCCGGCTTCCGGAGCACCCGACCGCGGCGACGCAACGGTTCACCGCATCGACGGCATCCTGATGCCGGGAATGGTCAACATCCACTGCCACACGCCGATGGTCCTGCTCAGGGGAGCCGGGGAGGGTTTGCCCGTCGACCGTTGGCTGCACGAGGTCATGTGGCCCCGGGAGGGTCGCCTGACCCCGGAGGACGTACGGGTCGGGATGCAGGCCGGCGCCGCGGAGTTGCTCGCCAACGGGATTACCACTTCGGTCGAGATGTACTTCCACGGAGACGCCGTGGCGAGAGGCGCGGCAGGCGCCGGCCTGAGGTGCCTGGTGACCGCTCCGGTGATCGAGGATGCGCAGCTTGACAGGTTCGGCACCTGGGAGGGGCAGTTGGAAGAAATGGTGGCCACCCGGGAGCGTTGGGCGTCGAACGATCTGATCGAGGTGGGTCTGGGTCCCCACGCCGCCTACTCGCTGTCCGACGAGTGCCTCCGGCGGATCGCTGAGATCGCTTCCGAGACGGGCATGCTGGTACACATCCATGTGGCAGAGCAGGAATGGGAAGACAGTGCGGTGCGTGGCCGGTCCGGGATGTCCGCGCCTGCGTACCTCGAGTCACTGGGACTTCTGGAAGGCAGGGCGCTGGCTGCCCATGCCGTCTGGATGTCGGACGATGACATCGAGACCCTGGCGCGGAACGGGGTGGCGGTGGCCCACTGCCCGTGTTCGAATTCCAAGCACGGCTCCGGCGTGGCGAGAGTGCTGGACCTGACAGAGGCAGGTGTCCGGGTGGGTCTGGGCACCGACGGGCCTGCGTCCCACCACCGCCTCGACCTGTTCGAGGAGATGAGGATGGCGATCCGCCTCGCGCGCCAGAAAGCAGGAGACGCCGGCGTCCTCCCGGCCCAGCAAGCTCTCCATATGGCCACCGCCGGAGCTGCCGACTGCATCGACCGTGCCGACCTCGGGCGCCTCGCTCCCGGTTCGCGGGCTGACATGGTGCAGGTATCGGCCTCCGAGCCGGCGCTGCATCCGGTGATCCCCGGCGAGGACGATCCGGTCGCCCGAGTCGTCTGGTCCGGATCGCCGAGAGCAGTCCGGTCGGTTTGGGTGGGAGGACGCCAGGTGGTCGAGGACGGTCGGGTGATCTCGATCGACACCTCGTCGGTGCGGTCCGAGATGGTGCGACGGGCGAGGCGGCTGGCCGGGTGACCGGCGCCGAAGTGGTCGCTCTGCTCGGGTTGTTGCCGCTTCCCGAGGAAGGGGGGATGTGGGCGCGCACCTGGCAGGACGAGCATGGAAGCGGTATCTACTACCTCCTCCAGCCCGGCGACTTCTCGGCGCTGCACCGTCTCGACGCGGCGGAACTATGGCATCACTACGCGGGGGACCCGGTGGAGATGCTGCTGCTGGAGCCGGAAGGTGGCATGCAGGCCCCCGTGCTCGGTGACGATCTGGCCGCAGGGGAACGACCATGCGTGGCGGTACGGGCCGGTGTGTGGATGGGAGCTCGGACAGCGGGTGCCTGGTCACTGGTAGGCGCCACCATGGCCCCGCCCTACCGCGAGGAGGGATTCGAGCTGGGCGAAGCGGTCGAACTGATGGGCCGGTACCCGGCTGCCGCCGACCGGATCCCCGGCTACGTTAGGGAGTAGTTCGATCGTGGTCGGTCTGCGTTGCGGGCGGCGTGCTCTGGACCGCCACCGCCGATGCACAGGACCCGCGGTACCGTTACGACTGCGTACAGCGTGAACGCGCCCGAGGAGGGTGCTGAACAGTGACGGTTGCTCGGGCCTGTCGCCCGCCAACCCAGGAAGCATGTCGGCGCCTGGCAGGCGCTGGTGGATTGCTCAGTACCCTCCTGGTCCCCTGTCCCGGGCGCGAACAACCGAGAGGAGCAAGTAATGAGTGACCTTCCCTCTCCTGCCGAGATGGTCGACCTCGCCGGCCGGGTTGTGGTGGTCACCGGTGCCGGCGGCAACATCGGGTCCGGAATCGCCCGCCGGTTGGTGGCCACCGGCGCCACGGTGGTAGCGCACACTCGCTCCTCGCCGGTGAGCCACCTGCGCGATCGGGGCGGGGAGCCCTTGGCCGGAGTGGTAGCCGACCTCACCACGGCCGACGGTCCGGGTGAACTGGTTGAGATGGTCGTGCAGAATCTCGGTCGCTTGGACGCGCTCGTCAACAACGCCGGTATCCAACCGGTGGCGCCCTTCGCGGACCTCACCGATGGGGAATGGTCGGAAATGATCGACACCAACCTCACCGCGGTCCACCGTCTCACCCAGGCGGCTGCCTCTGCCATGGTTTCCGGAGGCAGGGGTGGGTCGGTCGTCCATATCTCGTCGATCGAGGGCACCAATCCGGCGCCGGGCCACGGGCACTACTCGGTTTCCAAGGCCGGGCTCATAATGCACGCCCGGGCAGCGGCACTCGCGTACGGGCCTGCGGGCATCCGGGTGAACACCGTCTCGCCCGGTCTGATAACCCGCCCCGGGATAGTCTCAGCCTGGCCGGAGGGCGTCCGGCGCTGGCGGGACGCATGCCCGATGGGGAGGCTCGGTACACCGGAGGACATAGGCGACGCTTGCGTCTTCCTCTGCTCCGACCTGGCCCGCTGGGTCACAGGGACCAACCTGGTGGTGGACGGCGGCGTACTCAGCCGGCCTACCTGGTGATGGTGCTGAAATGAGCGGCTGCATGCTGGCGGGACGCGTCTACCTGGTGACCGGCGCCGCCGGAGGGATAGGTGCCGGAATCACCCAAGCGATCCTGGACGAGGGCGGCCTGGTGGCGCTGATGGACCTGGACCTCGACCGAGCGGAGAGGGTCGCCGCGATGGTCGACTCCGAGGGCTCCTCGACCTGCGCTTTCGAGGGGGATGTCTCCTCGACCTCCCATGTTGCCGCCGTAGTTCGAGAGACGTTGGACCGTTTCGGGCGCCTCGACGGGGCGGTCAACAACGCCGGGACGGTGACGCTGGATGAGGCCTGGGACGCGACCGGCGGCGACTGGAACCGCCAACTGGATGTGAACGTGACCGGGTCGTTCCTGGTGGCGCAGGCCGTAGGCGTGCACCTGAAGGCGGCGGGCGGGGGTGCCATCGTCAACGTCTCGTCCAACTGCGGCAAGGTGGGTTACCGCAACATGGCCGCCTACAACGCCTCCAAGGCCGCCGTGATTGGCCTCACCCGCTCCCTTTCGATGGAGTGGGCGGAGCTCGGCATCAACGTGAACGCGGTTTGCCCGGGAGGTGTCGACACGCCGATGCTGCGCGGGGTGGCTGAGTGGTTGTCACCCCGTCTCGACATGCCGGCGGACGAGCTCCTGTCGGGGATGGGACCGGCGCAACTGGGCAGGCGGGTCAGCCCGCTGGAGGTAGGCAAGGTGATCGCCTTCCTCCTGTCGGACGATGCCCTGATCATCAGGGGCCAAGCTATCAACGTCGATGGAGGAGATACACCCTATTAGTTTGATCGTGGTCGGTCTGCGTTGCGGGCGGCGTGCTCTGGACCGCTATCGGCGCCATATCCCACCGCTGCCCCACAGACCAGCCACGCGACCGCGCGATACCAAAACGACTGCCACATAGCGTGAACGCGCCCTAGTGTCCTGTATCGGGAATTCGCTGGAGATAGCCTCCTCTGCCTGGCACGCACCGGTTCCGGGGAGCCGAGACCGCGAAAACCGTCGAGGTGGTCTCCTCCGGCGGGCCCTCCCCCAACCGC
>MKWU01000571.1_pt1 | contig 69895 bp, 63 predicted proteins | sample 809101 | NCBI WGS metagenome assembly MKWU01 (sample SAMN05860141, study PRJNA318959) | sponge metagenome | host: Aplysina aerophoba | place: Slovenia: Piran, Adriatic Sea, Gulf of Piran | collected 2013-05-07
GCCTGGCTGCTGGCGTTGATCTTCCCGCCCGGATAGGCAGCCAGAAGATCCACACTCCTGACCAGGCGTGCCGACAGACGCGCATCACCCAAGGGAGCACCTCCAAACTCGTTTGCAGCCCACTGTGCCGTGTTCAACCCATCACCCGGTTGCAACACCGGTGCGTGCTCAACATGGCCGACACCAAGACGCCGCCGCCAGCGGCTGTCAAGCGGGTACATGAAAACCGTCTTGACAGTCTTGTCGCGCCGCTTGCCATGATCCTGACGACCCCGCCCCGCGGTCGTGCCAACACGCACAAAATTGGCCGCTCGCAGGCACGTGCCATCGTAGCCCTCATCGGCAAAGCTCTCCACCAGCAGCACACGAAACCCGTAGCGGGCCTCGAAGTCCCGGGGCAGACGTCTGAGAAGGCAACCCAGAACATGGCTCGCCAGATGCGGACAGAACACCTGGGGCCTGATCAGAAACCGGCTCAGACAGACCACACGGTCGAGATGGCCCCGACGCTGCTCGTCACTCCACGCGATCCACCTGTCACGCGCCGTCACACGCAGGGCAGCGGCAGAGAACCCCGCGGCACCCAGCCAGCCATGGGCCGAGCCGACGAGATAACGCGCCTGGCAGCCGGCAAACGTCGTCATCCCGTGGGGATGCTCGCGCCCGATCAGCGTGTTCCACAAGACACGCTCGCAAGCGCTCGTCACCAGTCTCACATCAAGGGCGTCGATCAGTGAGGGATGGGACGGAACCCCGGTGGGTGCCGGAATGTCCTCAGCAAGCTGGCGCGGCCGGTTCCTGACCGCCGCAGCCTGCGGCGGGGGCAACACGATATCCGACGATCTCCCGGCAAGGCTCGCCAGTGCCTTCAGGCAGCCCGCAACCTGCAGCCGGCCGACCGCGTCGATGAACGCAAACTCCTCGCACACCCTGCGACCCAATGCCCGACGGCTGGCGAAAGACTCCTGCGACAGGATCGCGACAATCCGCGAACGCGCCGCCTCGCCGCGCAAGGTGCGGCTGATCTGTGACTGAGCCATGATGCCGGTATACGGAGCACAGATCCCATTGTCCAGACTTTATTGCCATGACACGGTAGGGCTAGGGCCAGACCCTCTGCCTCGTCGAAGGCGCCGCCTCCGGCCAGACGGTTTCGCCAGCGGCTGATGACGGCATCCGACGGCGCATCGGGCGGCCGCATGGTCCGGTGGTCTCGCAGGGCCAGCATGCGTGAAAAGGCCGTCACTGCGGCGTTGAGTCCGTCGATCAGCGGTATGCCGGCCGCGGCGAGCTCGCGTGCCTTTTCGTGCACGATGCCGGCGGGCACGCAGTTGGCGAAGCACATCGGCTTGCCGGTGCGCTCCGCGATCATCCTGGCCGGTTCGATGCAGGGCGTGCGGAAGACATCAAAGTCGCGAATGTCGGCGATCCACAGTCCGGCGGCCGAACCGGGATCCGACATCAGCGCATCCCAGCATTCGCTACAGGTCTCCACGAAGTTGTTTCCGGTCCCCCAGGCATCGACCGGATTGGTCGCCTCGAGTCCGTGGTCGAGACAGGCTTCCATGCGCCGGGTCGTGGTGTGCGAGATGGACGCGAAGGGAACCTTGTGCCGGTGTGCCAGATCGACGAGATGTTCCCGCTCGCCTCCCGAATCCGTGAGAGCGACAATGCCGCCTGGCCAGAACCGTCGCGGCTGCACGGCCATCTGCAGCGTGGCGATCAGGGCATCGATGTCATCGACCCTCTGGACGGCGTGATGCCGGAAGACGGCATCGTAGGCGGCATCGTTGCCGGCAAGGGCGCCGGAATGGGTGTGGGCCATGCGGATGCTCTCCGGCGTTCGCGCGACCTTGATCGCAACGACGGGGACCCCGCGTTCCCGGGCCCTGTCGGCTGCCTCGCGGAACCCGGCGGCGTCGCGGACGGTTTCGAGAACGAGGCCGATCGCCCGCGTCGATTCGAGCCCGAGCGCGTAGTCCATGTAATCGCCCGCAGTGACGGCGATCTCCTGGCCCGATGTCACGGTAAGGTTGAAACCCAGCCGGCCATCGGTCTGGAGCATGCCGAGATAGATGGAGCCCGATTGCGAAATCAGCGTGACGGGACCGGCATCAAGACTGGAACGGCCACCCGCCAGCGTCACCTGCACCATTTCCTCCCGATTGACGAACCCCGCCCCGTTGCCGCCGCACACGAGAAGGGAGGCCTCGCGGGCCTTGCGCCTGAGACGTTCGAGAAGAGGGGGATCCCCATCGTTCGCCAGGTAGCACGACGCGAAGATCGTCACTGCCTTCACGCCGGCGGCGATCGCCTCGTCGAAGACCCTTTCGAGACGGGGGTTGGAGACATTGAGCATCGCGTGCTCGACTGGCCGTCCGATGGAGGCAATGTCGGGGAAGCACCGCTCGCCGTCGATGTCGTCATAGCGCGGATTGACGAGAAAGAACTCTCCGGTAAAGCCGATTTGGCGGATGGCTTGCCAGGATGTCCAGCCGAAGGACTCGCGATTCACGGAAGCGCCGACGACGGCAATCGACCGCGGATTGAGAAGGGGACGCAGACGGTGCTCGATCATGCCGTGGACCCGGATTGGGACGCCGCGGCGACTATAGGGAGAATGCCAGCCGTGGTCACCGTGTGATGCACTCCTTCTTTCCACATCCTGCTGACGCCGTTTTCAAGTGCCGGAGGAGGCGGTAGGGTGGCCGTGATCGACTCCAAGGGCGCCTTTGCCGACTCTCGACGCCGCCCGTGCGGTCCTCAACAACACCTTCGGTTATGACGATTTCCTGCCTGGTCAGGCGGACATCGTCACGGCGTTGCTGGCAGGAGAAAACGTGCTGGCCGTGATGCCGACCGGTGCCGGAAAGTCGCTGTGTTACCAGCTTCCGGCACTGGCGTGCGAAAGCCTGACCGTCGTCGTTTCGCCGCTGATCGCTCTGATGCGCGACCAGGTGGCGGCCCTGCGTCTCAACGGCGTGGCGGCAGGCGCCCTCAACTCGGCGACGCCACGGGCTGAGGCCGTGACGACACACCGCCAGCTGCGCGAAGGCCGGTTGCGCCTCCTCTACATCTCGCCGGAACGGCTGATGGTCCCGGGCACACTGGAAGGTCTCGCCCGCTACAGCCCGGCGCGGTTTGCCATCGACGAGGCCCATTGCATCTCGCAGTGGGGTCATGACTTCCGGCCCGATTACCGCCGCCTTGCCGAACTTCCGGAACACTTTCCCGATGCCAGGCTCAGCGCCTTCACGGCTACAGCGGATGCCGTGACGCGCCAGGACATCGTCGCGCGGCTGTTTGGTGGCGAGGCGAACACCTTCGTGGCCGGCTTCGACCGCCCGAACCTTCGCATCGGTGTCGCGCCCAGAAGGTCCGGGGCGCGACAGATCGACGATTTGCTGGACCGGTATGCCGGGCGGGCCGGTATCATCTATACCCTGTCGCGCAAGGAGGCAGAGCGGACGGCAGAGCGCGTCTCCTCTCGGGGAAGGATCGCACTGCCCTATCACGCCGGCATGGACCAGCGAGACCGGGACAGGAACCAGGACCGTTTCCTGACCGAGGACGGTGTTGTCATGGTGGCGACCATCGCCTTCGGCATGGGTATCGACAAGCCGGACATCCGGTTCGTTGTGCACGCCAACCTCCCGTCGACCGTCGAGGCGTATTATCAGGAAATCGGACGGGCCGGACGTGACGGCGAGCCCGCGGAAACCCTCATGCTCTATGGTATGAACGATATCCGGATTCGTCGCCTGATGATCGACGATTCCGATCGGCCCGACGAGGTCAAGCGGGTCGATCACCAACGGCTCAACGCGCTGCTGGCCCTGTGCGAGACCGCCAACTGTCGGCGTCAGGCGCTTCTAGGCTATTTCGGCGAAGCGAGCGAGCGGTGTGGCAACTGCGACCGCTGTCTCGACCCTGTCGAGACAGTCGATGGCACGGTGATTGCGCAGAAGGCGTTGTCGGCGGTCCTGCGAACCGGGCAACGTTTCGGCGCCGAACACCTGATCGCCGTGTTGCGGGGCGAAGCGACGGACAAGGTTCTCCAGCACCGTCACGACCAGTTGGTGACCTTCGGCGTCGGCGCGGAAATCAGCAAGACGCTCTGGCGCTCCTATCTGCGCCAGCTGGTGGCGGCCGACGTTCTGAGGATCGCCATCGGCGACTACGGTGCTCTCCTGCCGGGGAGCCGCGGCCATGCCGTACTCAGGGGCGACGAGAATGTGGCGTTTCACAGCGAGGCCGCAGGCCGGCAAAGGGAACGGCGCCGCGCCACAGAGGTGCCCGAAGAAGTTGATCAGGCGCTGTTCGGCCGGCTCAAGCAGTTGCGAGTGGACATCGCAAGGGAGGAAGGCGTGCCGGCCTATGTGGTCTTTCACGACCGCAGCCTGATGGACATGGCGTCCCGCAAACCCCGGAGCCTGGATGCACTCGTGGCCTGCCACGGCGTGGGCGCCGGAAAGCTGGCGCGCTATGGCGCGCGTTTCCTGGAGGCGCTGAACGAGACAGAGGACCACCGGAACCAGGACACGCGGGAATCATCGTCTCGTACTGCAGGATCGGAGATACTCTGACCGGTTCGCGGATCACTCCCATCTCACATGAAAGGGGCCCTGGAACATCCAGGGCCCCTTGAATCGTCAGCTGACTGTGGCATCTACATGCCGAGTTTCACCTCTTCCCACAGGTTGACGTACTTTTCGTCGAACTCGGGAGGAATGGGGGCCAGGATGCCCTTCGCCAGGAAGGCTTCGGGATCAGTGAGACCGACCTCGGCAACGCGTTCTGCCGGAACGAGATCGAAGGACTTGGCGTTGGACGCGCCGTAGCTGTACTGGTCGATCAGGAAGGCACCGGATTCCGGCGACATCATGGCATCCAGGAAATCGTAGACGCGCTCATCGCTGGCCACGCGGCTCTCGGGACTGGTGAGAACAAAGCCGCAGACCCAGTTGCGCGCACCTTCCTTGGGTGACATGTACTTGACCGGCAGCCCCTGGTCGGAGACCGTCTTGTAGAGATCGTTCCAGGCGTAGGTGGCGACGAGTTCGCCAGCGACCATGGCCTGACCTGCTTCGGACTGGCTCTCCCAGTAGAACCGCAACACGTCGCGTTGCTGTTCGAGAAGCTTCCTCACCTCCAGCAGCTGTTCGTCGCTGAGCGAATCCAGATTGGTGAAGCCCAGCACCTGCGCTGCCACCTGCACGCCGGCCTGCGGTGAATCGTAGGTTGCCAGCTTGCCCTTGTACCGCGGGTCGAACAGCAGGCTCCAGGATTCCTCCTCGATTTCCACGAGATCCGTACGGTAGAGGATCGAGGAATTGCCCCAGTCCCACGGAACAAACAGGTTCTCGCCATCTTCGGTCAGGGTGGACCCGATGTTCCTCAGGGACTCGAAGTAGTCAGGCCAGTGCTTCAGGCGATCCGTGTCGAACGGCTGGATGATGCCGGAGGCGTACCACTCGGTGACACCTCCCGAACAGGGGTGGCCGATGTCGGTCTTGTAACCGGCGAGGATCTTGTTCTTGGCTTCGGTCGTACCGGCAAAGAACGTGATGTTGGGCGAAGTCCCGTACTTGTCCAGATAGCCCTGGTGGAACTCCGGGAGTTCGTAGCCGCCCCAGGTGAAGAAGTTCGCCTCGTCTTCCTGTGCAAGGCCAGGATTGGCGAAAAGCGGCATGGTGGCCACACCGATGCCGAGTGTTCCGAGCGTCCTTTGAAGAGTGCGTCGATCCATCCTTCCCGAGAGAAGTTGATCGACAGGATCACGTGATTCCATGACTCAAGCTTCCTCCACAAATTGTTGCATCAAGGATAGCAGATTCAGGAGAAGAAACCACACCGCACTCTCGCCCAACGGAAAGGAACATGAAGGGGCATGGAGAGATGAGTTGTGGTGGAGCTGAGGGGAATCGAACCCCTGACCTTCGCATTGCGAACGCGACGCTCTCCCGTCTGAGCTACAGCCCCCCAGCGGGAAGCGCCGATGTAGGTTCGATGCCCTGAAATGTCAAGGAAATGTCGAGGGCCGCTCGATGGATGCTCTCCCGGTCAGCGGGCCACCACCCCGCCATCGAGCGTGGTCGATGCGCTTTGCCTTTGGCGTCCTTTCTGTCTCGTCCTCGCCATGACATCTGGCACCCGTCACCACTGGCGGGCACAATACACATTCCCGGGCATCGGCCGGGAGCGAGGGAGATCTGGTGGTGAATGCCTATCCCGGCCTGCTGTCACCCATCACCATTCGCGGACGCACCTTCCGCAACCGGGTCTTCTCGAGCGCCCACGCACCGGGCTACGCGGTGGATGGGCTGCCGGGAGAGCGCTACCAAGCCTATCACGAGGCCAAGGCCAGGGGTGGAATCGGTCTCACCATGTTTGGCGGATCGTCGAACGTCTCGCGCGACTCCGGTTCCATCTACGGGCAAATCTATGTCGGCAACGACAGGGTGATCCCCGCGTTCCGGGAGCTCTCGAGCCGCGTTCACCGCCATGGCGCCGGCCTGATGTGCCAGATCACCCACATGGGCCGTCGCACCACCTGGGATTCCGGTGACTGGTTGCCGACCAGGGGACCGTCGGCGTTCCGCGACCCGGCCCACCATTCCGTTCCCTATGCCCTTTCCTCACGTGAAATCGCGCGCATTGTCCGGAACTTTGGCGATGCGGCGCGGCGTTGCCGGGAAGGTGGGCTCGATGGCGTCGAGATCCTGGCATCGACCCATTTGGTGGGCCAGTTCCTGTCACCGTTCTCCAACGATCGCCGGGACGCCTATGGCGGCGATCTCTCCAACCGGGCACGCTTCCTCTTCGAGGTTCTCGAGGCCTGCCGCACGTCGGCAGGCGATGACATTCTCGTCAGCGTCAGATTCAGTGCCGACGAGAGCAACGAGAACGGGCTGACAGCCGAGGAAGGGATCGCGATCGCCCGCATGATCGGCCGCCACGGTGTCGCCGACATCGTCAACGTCAACGGAGCCTATGGCGGGACGGACATGGGCCTGACAGAAACCATGCCGGGCATGGCCTGGCCGGTCGCCCCCTACATCGAACTGGCAGGCAGGGTGCGCGAGGCCAGCGGCCTCGTGACATTGCAGGCTGCACGGCTCGCTGATCCGGCGACCGCTGACTGGGCCGTCTCGCAAGGGTATGTGGACATGGCTGGCATGACCCGCCCGCACATGGCGGATCCGGACATCGTCAACAAGCTGGCGCGAGGGGAGGCGGAGCGCATTCGCCCCTGTGTCGGTGCGGGATACTGTCTCGACAGGATCTACGGCGGTCGGCACGCATTGTGTCAGCACAACGTGTCCACGGGCCGCGAGTCCTGGCTCGGCCCTGAGATCGCGAGGGCCGCCGTACCCGGGCGGGCCGTGGTGGTGGGTGGTGGGCCCGCCGGAATGGAAGCGGCCCGCGTGCTGGCCCTTCGCGGCCATGCCGTCACGCTCTTCGAAGCGGCCACGCAGCCTGGTGGACAGATCCTGCTTGCCGCGGCGGCATCGTGGCGGCGCGACATGATCGGCATCGTCGACTGGCTCGCCGGAGAGGTCGACCATGCCGGCGTCGACGTGCGCACCGGCGTGTTCGTCGAGGGCGATGACGTCGCACGCCTCGATGCCGATATCGTGATCGTGGCCACGGGTGGGGTGCCGGAGACCGATCTTGCAGAAGGTGGCGGCGAGCATGTCATGACGGTCTGGGACGCGCTGGCGACAGGACGCCGGCCCACCGGTCACGTCGTCATCACCGATGTCACGGGTGGCCATGGCGCACTCTCGCTTGCCGATACCCTTGCGGGTTCGGCGGACAACCTCACCTTCGTGACCGCGGACCGTCATGCCGGGCGGGCGCTCGGTGTTCAGAACGTACCGGTCTATCTGCGCAATCTTGCCTCGGCCGGCGCAGCGATCCTCACCGACAGGGCGCTTGTCGGAGTCAACCGCCAGGGCAATCGCTTCGTCGCCCGCCTGCGTCACGCCTATACACGTCGGATCGAGGACCTGGAGGCCGATATGGTGATCGCCGATTCAGGCGTGCGGTCTTTCAGTGATGTGTTCGATGACCTGCGGGACCGTTCGGCCAACCTGGGTGAAGTCGATCACGAGGCCCTGGTGGCCATCGCGCCGCAGAAGCTCATGGCGAATGCCGAAGGCACGTTCCGCCTCTTCAGGATCGGGGATGCCCTGGCACCTCGCGATATCCACGCTGCCCTGCTCGACGCCAACAGGTTGTGCCGGGTGCTGTGACGCGCCAACACGTTCCGGCCGGAAGTCAGTCCCTGCCCAGATGGTCGAGATGGGCGATCAGCCCGCGCGAGGAACTGTCGAGTTCCTCGGTTCCCGCCCCATCCTGCACCATGGGCAGGAGCTGCTGCGCAAGGTCCTTGGCGAACTCCACGCCCCACTGATCGAAGGGGTTGAGGCCCCAGATGACACCCTCGACGAACACCTTGTGTTCGAAGAGGGCCACAAGGCGTCCCAGGGTCATCGCATCAAGCTGGCGATAGAGGATGGTTGTCGACGGCCGGTCACCGGGAAGGGTTCGATGGGGAACCAGACGGTGAATGTCGTCTGTGGAAACCCCTGACGCCGCATTCGCCGCGCGCACTTCGGCCTCGGTTCTGCCGAAGGCAAGTGCCGCCGCCTGCGCCACCGCGTTGGCGGCCAGGATGGCGTGGTGGGCGCCCGGGGCTTCATGTGGCCGGGCGGCCAGGAGAAAGTCGACGGGGACCGTGTCGGTGCCCTGGTGGAGTAACTGGAAGAAGGAGTGCTGGCTGTCCGTACCGCATCCGCCCCAGACGACCGGCGCGCTCGGTCGTCTCAACGGTGAGCCGTCGCGATCCACCCCCTTGCCATTCGATTCCATCTCCAGCTGCTGGACATAAGCCGGAAACAGGGCGAGGCGCTGGTCGTAGGGAATGAGGGCTCGCGTCGGCCAGCCCATGGCATTGCGCCGCCAGATACCGATGAGGGCCAGGACGACGGGGAGATTCCCTTCAAGGGGTGCCGTGCGGAAGTGCCGGTCCATCATGCGCCCGCCTTCGAGGAAGGACCGGAAGTGGTCGTCGCCGACGGCAATCGCCAGTGAAAGACCAATGGATGACCACAGGGAATAGCGCCCACCGACCCAGTCAGCGAAACCGAAGATCCGTTCATCATCAATTGCGAAGTCGCGCGCCGCCGCCGGGTGGCTCGTGACAGCTGCCATGTGATGTCCCGCGGCATCCCCAAGCCAGGTGCGTGCGGTGCGGGCATTGGTCATCGTCTCGAGGGTGGCAAAGGTCTTGGATGCGACGATGACGAGAGTCGTGCGGGGATCGAGGGGTTTCAGCGTGTCCGCGATATCCGCCCCATCGACGTTGGAAACAAAATGAAGCCGTGGTCCGTCGTGGAAGGGGGCAAGCGCCCGTGTCGCCATCAGCGGCCCGAGGTGAGAGCCGCCAATACCGATATTGACCACATCGCTGAAGGGTTCACCGGACAGGCTTGCAACGCGTCCCTGCCGAAGATCCCTGGCGAAGCCGAGCATGCGTTCCCGCAACCGCAAGACCTCTGCCATGACATTACCGCCGGCCATTGGGATGTGGTCGTCACCAGCGCCTCTCAGTGCCACGTGGAGCGCGGCGCGGCGTTCCGTGACATTGACCGCCTCTCCCCGGAACATCTCTTCGCGGCGGGCTTCGACACCGGCGGCCCGCGCCAGGCCGACGAGGCTGGCCATGGCCCGGGAGTCGAGTTTTTCCTTGGCGTGGTCGACAAGGATGTCGTCAAGGCGGACCGACAGGCGTTCGAAGCGGTGCGGGTCCGCGTCGAAGAGGTCACGAAGATGAAGCGGTTTCAACCGTGCAGCCTCACGATGCACGTCGTCCCAGCATCCGCTGATGTCGGTCATGATGCTCACTCGGTCACGTGGCAGGAGTGTATCGCGACACGCCGGCAAGCGGCGAGAGCGATCGACGGTGACATGCAGGGGATCCGGGCATGGTACGTTGGTGCGCGTGGCGACAAGGAAGGGATGAGGCAGCGTTGCGTGTTCTGACTGTCGCCACACGGCCGATTGCCGGCCAGGAGCCGGGCACGTCGGGTCTGAGGAAGACAACCCGGGCCTTCATGCAGCCGGGCTACCTGGAGAACTTCGTCCAGTCGGTCTTCGATACCATCGGCGGTCTTGACGGCAAGACCCTGGTGCTCGGTGGGGACGGCCGCTACTTCACTCCCGCTGCTGCCCGGACCATCCTCTTCATGGCGGCGGCCAACGGCGCCGGCCGCGTGGTGGTCGGAAGGGAAGGGCTGTTGTCGACACCGGCTGCATCCTGCCTCATACGCCGACGCGGTGCCGCCGGTGGGCTCCTCCTGACGGCGAGTCACAATCCCGGTGGTCCGGATGCCGATTTCGGCATCAAGGTCAACATGGCCAACGGCGGCCCGGCGCCTGTTGACCTGACGGCCCAAATCTACGAGCGCACGAAGACGATCGATGCCTATCGCATCCTTGACGGCGCCGATATCGCTTTCGGGCAGCCTGGAACGGGCATGCTGGGCGGCATGATCGTGGAGGTGGTCGACCCGGTCGAGAACTACCGGGACCTGATGGCGGGCCTGTTTGATTTCGAAGCCATCCGTTCCCTCTTCGAGGGCGGGTTCCGGATGCGGTTTGACGCCCTCAATGCGGTGACCGGCCCCTATGCCCGCAGGCTCTTCGAAGAGGAACTCGGCGCCTCTCGCGGCACGGTGGTCAACGCCACACCCCTGGCCGACTTCGGTGGTCTTCATCCAGATCCCAATCCTCTGACATGCCGTGACCTCGTCACTCACATGATGTCGTCGCAAGCGCCTGACCTTGCCGCGGCCACCGACGGCGACGGTGACCGGGCCATGATTCTCGGCCGTGGCGTACGCGTGTCGCCGGGCGACAGTCTGGCCGTCCTTGCCGCCCGTGCCGACCTCGTGCCGGGCTACAGGGGAGGCCTTGCCGGGGTCGCCCGATCCATGCCGACGAGCCGGGCCGTGGACCGGGTGGCGGCCTCCCTTGGAATCGACTGTCACGAGACCCCGACCGGATGGAAGTTCTTCGGCACGCTCCTTGATGCCGGCAAGGTGACGCTGTGCGGCGAGGAGAGTGCGGGAACCGGCTCATCCCACATGCGCGAAAAGGACGGTCTGTGGGCCGTGCTATTCTGGCTCAACATCATCGCCCGCCGCCGCCTCTCGGTTGCCGGGATCCTTGAGGACCACTGGCGCCGGTTCGGGCGCCACTACCATTCCCGCCATGACTGGGAAGGCCTGCCGCCAGGCGTCGCCGGAGACCTCGTGGAGTCCCTGCGTTCGCGTCTCCCTCGCCTTCCCGGAAGTATTGTCGCCGGACTAACAGTGACGGCAGCCGACGAGTTCCATTACACGGACCCGATCGATGGCACGACGGCCAGGAACCAGGGGCTGCGGATCGCCTTCGAGGGCGGGATGCGGGTCGTCTTGCGCCTCTCGGGAACCTCCACGGGAGGTGCGATCCTCAGGGTCTATCTCGAGCGCTACGAGGCGGATGAATCCTGTCTCCATCTTGATTGCGATGAGGCGCTGACGCCGCTTGCCGCCGCAGCCGATGCCATTGCCGGTATCAGGGCTCGAACCGGACGCAGGCAACCGGACGTGAGAACCTGACTCGACGACTCGCCGGGCAGATCGAGCCTCCCGGTTGACGGCAGTTGTGTCTGGCGACGCGGTTCGCCGGCGGTGACCCCGGCCCGGGAGGATTCCGCGGAGCTCGTCCAGGTTCAAAACCTGGCGCTGGTGGTGGTCTCGGATCCGGCGCAGTGCGAGATCGGGCACGGCTTGATGGAACTCGAACATCCGCAGGAGGCCGGAATTCCGGTGGATTGGCAACTGTGCTGTCTGGTGGCCTCGAACCACGGCTGGCACGGTGCGGTCGGCATCGCGGCCTCGGCCCTGCGGCTTCAGGCCCGCGACCACTGGATCAGCCCAGGCCACGTCGAGGCGCCGCAATCATGAACACCGGGTGGTGGGCTTGTTCCGCTTCCTGATCCGGTCGCACGTGCGCTGCCGCAATCTGGCCTCCCACGTGCACGGACGCGACCGTCGCAGAAACCGAACTCCTCGCACGCCCAAGCCGCCAAGCCCGTGCCGTGCAACGACGGGATCTCGCCCGTCAACGCTTCAATCCGTGCCAGAGACGAAGGCGCGCTCAGACAGCGCTTGACCTCATGCTGCGCATTCGTCAGGGCAACGACAGGGGCGCCCTATTCGAACGTTCGGCACCACTCGAGGGCGTGGGTGGATCGCTATGCCCGATGGCAGGCACATCGATGGTCAAGAGGCAAACGAGACATGTATGCTGCCGGGTGCAGCGGCGGTAGTCCGACTCGCGACATCACTCGCTTTGGCGCGCGCGCAACGCACGCGTCTGAATGGAGAAGTTGGGCATGCTTGCATTCGATACCCCCGAGATCGTTGAGTTCTGGAAAGAGGCCTGTGCCTACCTCGGAATCAGCGAGGATTCGCGGCACTGCGCCCTCACCTTTGCTGAACCCAACAAGGAGACAGACGCCGCAACATGGATAGATCCCATCGCCGACAACGCGGTTAACCGCATGAAGCGAGGTACGGCGCACCTAGCGATGCAGTTCGAAAAGGATGACATTCCGATGCGCCAGGTTGGTGACTACTGGATCGTGCTGAAGTGCGACGGCAGTCCTCAGTGTGTTGTCCAGATTATTGGGATCGAGACCCTGCCGTTCAATGAAGTCGGTCCCATCTTTGCCGCGTCCGAAGGAGATGGCGATCTAAGCCTGAAGTATTGGCAGCAGGGCCATATGGCGCAGTTCAAGGACCAGTGCAGGCGGTGGAACGTGGGGTGGCGCGAAGACTACCCGGTCGTCTGCGAAAGCCTCATCACCGTCTATCGACCCGGTGATACCGTTCCTCCATCATCTCCTGTCTAGGAGTGGTGGTCGGCGGGGAGACAGCGGATCCGCTGAGCCGGCGCAACCATGGGAAACGGCGAACGGGAACAACGACAATGCTCATATTCACTACACCCGAGATCGACGCATTCTGGCGTGAGGCCTGCAAGGCGACCGGCATCGATCCGACGACGACGCATCATGCCGGTACGTTCGCCGAGCCGCGCAAGGATGTGCACGTTGCCTTTATCGAAGAACTTGCCGGCATGGCGCGGGACGGCCAGAAACGCGGTACGGCCCACATGCAGTTGCATTTTGAGCATGAGGGCATTCGCATGCGCGAGGCCGGCGATTGCTGGATTGTCACCACGGTCACGGGCACGCCACTGTGCGTCGTGAGGATCACCAACGTCGCCATAACGCCGTTCATCGAAGTCGGCGAAGCCTTCGCTGCCTCGGAGGGTGAAGGCGACCTGAGCGTTGCTCACTGGCGTGGTGCCCACCTCGGTTACTTCAGAGAGCAGTGCGACCTTTGGGGTCATGAGTGGTGCGACGATGCGCCAGTTGTCTGTGAGAGCTTCGAACTCGTCTACCGGCCATGACAGGTTCAGGTGTCTTTGCCGGCAAGGTCATCGCCATCACGGGCGCGGCCTCCGGCATCGGTCGGGCGTGCGCGCTCGGCGCCTCGCGCGAAGGTGCCTGCACAGCACTGATCGACCGCACAGAAACAGAGCCGGTAAAATCCGAGATCACAGCCGCTGGAGGCCGCGCTGCGGCGATACACTGCGACGTACGGGACACCCGAGCCGTCAATGGAGCGCTGTCACATGTGAAGAGCCGTTTCGAACGACTCGATGTGCTCATCAACTGCGCTGGAACCATGGGCAATTGGCCTAAACCCCTGTCCGAGACGACAGATGAAGATTGGGACATCGTCACCGACACGAACCTCAAGGGTGTCTTTGCCTTCTGCCGCGCGGCGCTGCCGCTACTGCGACTGAGCCAGGGAGCCATCGTCAACATTGCTTCCGAACTCGGCCTAGTGGGCACCTCAGGATTGGTGATCTACGGTGCGTCCAAGGCCGGTGTCATCCAGCTAAGCCGTGGCCTTGCCGTTGAGGAAGGCCCCAACAACATTCGCGTCAACTGTGTCTGTCCCGGTCCCGTCGACACGCCCTTTCTGGACAGGCCCGGTGCTGCACGCGATCTCGAGCAATACAGGCGCGATGCGTCCTCGACAACGATCATGGAGCGCCTTGGTACGCCCGATGAGATCGCCGAGGTCGTGCTGTTTGTCGCCTCGCCGAAGGCGTCGTTCATGACTGGCTCTGTGCTCGTCGCTGATGGCGGCGTAACGGCCCATGACTGAGACCAAGGTCCCATGCAGGAGATAGACCGATGAAACGTGTTCTGGTGACGGGCGGCGCCGGGCGATTGGGCCGCTACGTAGTCGCCGAGTTGGTCGACGACTACGAGGTAACGGTGATTGACCGGACCGCCCCTGGCACCGACGTCGCCTTTGTCAGCGCCGATATTCTCGACCGTTCCGCGCTTGGAGCGGCCATTTGCCGGCAAGACGCCGTGATTCACCTGGCAGCCCACGATGCCGACGCCGAGGCCAGCGAGACCGAGTTTGTCCGGACCAATGTCGAGGGAACCTGGAACGTCTTCGACGTCGCTCGGGCGGCCGACGTGCCACGCTTCGTGCACTGCTCGAGCGTCGCGGCACTCAACATCAGCCCTGAGAACCCGCCGCAACACCTGCCGGTTGATCCAGATCACGTTGGCCGCCCGGTCGGGGCCTATGGCCTCAGCAAGTTGATGGGCGAGGCCATCGCACGCCGGTTTGCCATGCTTGGCGACATGTCCGTCGTCTGCCTGCGTCCGACGCTCGTGATGTACGACTGGATCGTTCACACGATCGCGTATCACAACGCCAAGATAGATGGCGGTCCGGAACCCGGCTCCGCACATGACCCGGCTTGGCCGGATTGGGGCGAAGCTCTGCCCGGGTCCCGGTCGTTTGTCACGGCGCGCGATGCCGCACGCGGCTTTCGCGCCGCATTGGAATGCCCGTCCGAGGCTTTCTCTCTCATGTTCCTGTCGGCCGCGGATACTTACAGTCCGTTGCCGACCCGGGACGTGGTGGTACGCGAATTCGGCGTAACGCCGCCGTTGAAAAACGCGACGCTCTACCGCGACGATCCGCGCGCGTCGATTTATGACATCGCGCCGACCGCCGCTGCCCTGGGGTGGCGCCCCCTCGAAACATGGGACGATGTCACGAAACGCGTCTTGGAGCCTGGCCCTCCCCATGCCCCATAGGGCTGTCGGGCCTTGCGGCTGCTGTTCCATGACCGTTGTAGCCTTGCGAGGCCCCATTCGGGTGAGCGTGACGCCGTCGCGCTACGGGATCCTGGTGCCAGGGGCCGGTCGGGCTGATCATGCCCGAGCGGAGTCATCAGGAAGAGGCGCCATGCGGCGACAAGGTTGAGGGCGGGTTCGGGTTGCAACCTTCTAACGCTACAATTTTGCCACTCCCTAAGACGAGGAATGTGGTTCAACCTTAATCCTGATATTGGGAACCCATATGAAAACCACGATCGAGCTTCCTGACGCGCTGATTGAGCAGGCGCGCCGTGTAGCCAAGGGGGAGGGCGCCACGCTCCGTGCGCTGATTGAAGAAGGCCTTCAGCGCAGCCTTGAAGCCCGGCGACGGGAGGGGCGTCGCCAGCTCGACTTTCCGAGCTACGGCGGCAACGGTCTCACTGAAGAGTTCCAGAGTGCGCCTTGGGGCCGGATTCGCGATGAGATCTATCGTGGGCACAGTGCGTGATCGCTGTCGACACAAACCTGCTCAGCTACGCACACCGCCCAGAAATGCCCTTCCATGAGCGTGCTCGGCAGGTGCTGACGGAGGCCGTCGCTACACTGGCACCGGTTGGTGTTCCTTGGTCTTGTGCCCACGAGTTTGTCGCGGTGGTCGCCAATCCGCGTATTTTCCGGCATCACACGGATGGCCTTGGATACCGCAAGGCGGCTCCTTGCGAGCCTCTCCGGCGGGTTCCTGGCTGAGGGTGAGGGTTACCTGGATTCGCTCGAGCAGATCGCCTGATCGGCCCTCCTGCAACGCGCACATGCGCGCGTTGCTCGGGTGGTCACATTGTGCCTGTTTCTGGGGGTGCGTGTCCTGTGGTCGGCTGACCGGTATTTCTCGCCCTTCCCTGACTTGACCGTGGACATTTCGCTCCCGAAGGGATGAGGTGATGGCCTGAACCTTATGGAGGTGAAACGCCATGCGCGCTGCGCGGCTCCACGAGAACGCTGAATCCCTGGTCGTTGAAGACCTGGACGATCCGAGTGCGCCGGAGGGCTGTGCGGTCGTTGCGGTCGAGGCGGTCTTCCTGTCCCCGTACATGGGGACGTTGATCGACGGGAGCGGCGGTTTCGTCACGCCGCGCCGGCCATTCACGCCGGGAATGGACTGTGTCGGATCGATCGTAGCGGTCGGCGGCGGGGTCACCGGGGTCGCTGTCGGTGATTGCGTGTTTTGTGACAGCTACATCGAGGCGGCGTCACCGACGGGTCGAACCGAGTACGCCTTCGCGGGCTGTTTCGACATTTCGGGTGGAGCAGGCGAGATTCTGGACCGCTGGCGCGACGGCGCCCTTGCGACGCACATCGTCCTGCCGGCCGAGTGCCTGACCACCGTCGAACCGGCATTGTCCGTGACGTCGGCTGACGTCTTGTGTCGGCTCGGATGGATGGGAACGGCTTACGGGGGATTCGTGCACGGGGCGCTCTCGACGGACTCCAGTGTCGCCGTCTATGGCGCGACGGGACTGGTCGGTGTCAGTGCCATCGTCGTTGCTCTGGCCATGGGCGCCGGGCGCGTTTGCGCCGTCGCCAGGTCGCCGGAGCGACTGGCCGCATTTGACGGACTGGACGACCGTGTGGAAACGTCGACGGAGATTCCCGACGGGATCGACATGGTCCTGAACACCGTCGACATCGACGATCCGGCGTGGATCAACCAAGCGGCCGCCGCCTTGAACAAGGGAGGATCCATCGTTTCGGTAGCCTCGACCAATCCGACCGTGCCGGCATCGGGTTTCGTGACCAAGGAACTCGCGTTTCGGGGGTCATTGTGGTTCCCGAGAGACGCACCCGCATCACTTGTCCGAATGATCGCCGAAGGCCGGCTGCCCGTTGACCGGTTCCGGGTTCACCCCTACGGCCTGGACGATGTCGGCGCGGCGGTCGATCACGCCGCTCGCGGCGTTTCGCCTTTCGAGCACGTGGTTGTCCGGCCATGATCGAAGCGGTCGCCGCCTGCGTTGCGCCGGAGAGGTGTTCATCAAGGTGACGGCCGTGGGTGCCGCGCCGGAGTTTCTCCATACCCGGGGCGCGATTGGCGCTTGTGCGAGACCTGTCGCGTAGGAAGAGTTCCTGGCCAAGGCCCTTGCTGGCAAGCTCGTTGCCGTCCCGCCCACATTGCGGAGGTGTCAGGTGAAGATATCGCGCATTGACGTGTTTCAGCTCGACATTCCGCTCGAGAAGCCCAAACGCTATCCCAACAGGACCTACGAATCCCTGGACGATACCATCGTGCGGCTGGAAACGGACGCGGGCCTCGTCGGGTGGGGCGAGGTCTGTCCGATCGCATCGACGTACCAGCCCGAACATGCGCTGGGGGTGCGCGCTGCAATCGAGGAGATGGCGCCGGGACTGATCGGAGAGGATCCGACCCAGACGGATCGCGTCAATGCCACGATGAACCGATGGCTGATGGGCGGCGAGTACGCGAAGTCCGCCATCGACATTGCCTGCTGGGACATTGTCGGCAAGGCCTACGGCCGGCCTCTCTACCATCTGATCGGTGGGCGCATGCAGGAGAAGGCTCGCGCCTATCCCGAGATCGAGATGGGACCGCCCGAGATCGTGAAACGACGCATGTCGCAGTACCGCGCCGAGGGCTTCACCCACTTCCAGGTCAAGGCGGGGCGAGGCAGCAACTTCGAACAGGACATCGCGCGCATACGCATGGCGGGCGAGTGCATTCAGCCAGGAGAAACCCTGGTGGTGGACGCCAACAAGTCCTGGAAGACCCACGAGGCGCTGCGCATCCTGAGGCTCACCGAAGACGTCGACTTCTACATCGAACAGCCTTGCCTGACCTATGCCGAATGCCTCGCCATTCGCCATCAGGTGCGCCAGCCCATGATCCTCGACGAGTGCATGACGGATATCCAGGTGTTGCTGCGGGGGCTCGCCGACAACTGCTTCGAGGGCATCGGCTGCAAGATCACCCGGGTTGGCGGCATCACGGGCATGCGCCTCATCCGGGATGTGTGTACCGCGGCGGGCAAGTTCATGACCGTGGACGATGCCTGGGGGGCGGACCTCTCCGCGGCGGCGCAGGCACACATGGCCGTATCGACACCGGAATCGACCTTCGCCGCGACCTACGTCTCCTCCTACTTCTCCAACATGCGCTACGACGAAGAGGCGCCCGGGGTTGTCGACGGCTTTCTCGAACCCAACGAGAAGCCGGGTCTGGGCGTCGAGCCCGACATGTCGATTCTGGGCGAACCGATACGGACTTTCGGGTGAAACACCCGCCACATCGAGTTTCCGGTCGCCGGTTCCAACGGTGACGAGACCGGGACCATGATCGCACGCGTGCTGCACGCCCCCGACCAAGCGCAGGAGGGAGGCGGGGAAGGCTCTCCGGTCGTCGGGAAGATCTCAGTTGACGCCAGGTGGCGTCATTCAGGCCTTTCGCCTTTGTGATACGACACTTGCCAATCCTGGTGGCGGAGAGGGAGGGATTCGAACCCTCGGTACGCAAGGCGCACAACGGTTTTCGAGACCGCCCCGTTCAACCACTCCGGCACCTCCACTTGTCCGAGCGGGTGCCGGATCCCCGGCAGTATTCTTGTTCGCGGCCGCTGCATCGTATCATGTGGCGATCCCGTTGTCGGCGAGGAAACGGTCGACGAGGTCAAAGCACTGTTCCGGCTCCTCGAATTGCAGGAGGTGGCTGGTATCGGGCACGGCGGCGTAATCGAAGCCGAATGTCTCGCAGAATAGCTTGCAACAGGGCGCGGTCTTCGATGCGTCCTCAGACGCCGGGTCGGAGCCGACGATCAGGAGCGGGCGACAAGACGGACCGGGCTGCCGCCAGATGTCCAGCTCGGCAACTTCGGTATAGAGACCGGCTTCGACCGGACCCGGGCAGCACAGCAGCCATTCTCCGCTTGCGGGATCGAATCGCAGCACGGAGCGTGCGTTGAGTTCCGGCACTCCCTTGCGCAGTCGCCGGAACCGGTGGAGATATCTGTAGACATCGGCAAGGTCTCCGGGATCCCGGAACCGGTTCTCGCGGATGAGGGCAGCGTCGCGCAGCGCCCCTCCTTCGGACATCAGCGGGCCGCGGAGCGGATCACCCTCCGGCGGAACCACCGGCGGGTCGAAGAGGACAAGGGCATCCCAGTGCCAGACACCATCAACGACCGCCAGAAGGGCTGCGATCGCCGTCATTGAATGGAAGACCCCGACGATGGTCTTCTCGCCCCACTCCTGTGCGACAGCGCCATGGACCGCCGCCATGTCGCGCGCAAGACGGGGATAGTCGTGCGGCCTGGCCGCGTGGAACGCGTTGCGCCCGCAGTTGCGGACATCGAACAGGACGAGATCGAACCGCTCCAGCATGTGCTGCCAGAACGGGAAATAGGAATCACTCGCGAAACCGTTGCCGTGGCTCAGCGCGATGCGCACCCCATTCGGGTTGCCGTGGCGCACGACGCTGATCGGCGCGCCGTCGTCCATTACGAGATCAAGGGTTGCGGAGGGCTCGGGCAGGACGAATTCGTCGAGATCCTGCCGGTCGTCAGCCTCGGAACAGGAAGGACCGGTCATCTGTCCGCTTCAATTCCCGATTCACTGGCGGAGAGAAAGTCCGCGATTGCCACCTCTAAGGCGTTCTTGTGAATGCTCATAAAGTTCCTTAAATCAATTAGTTCATTTCTACCGAAGTCTTGACGGTTCTCTCACGTGCCACTACGTTCCCACCTGTCAGGTGGGAACGTATGAGGGAACACGATGGCTGGCAAGCTGACGGCAAGATTCGTGGCGACGGTAACTCGACCTGGGCGCCATGGCGACGGCAACGGTCTGAATCTGCTGGTCAAACCTAGCGGCGCCAAATCCTGGGTCTTGCGAACCGTTGTACGTGGACGGCGGTGCGATATCGGACTTGGCGGCTATCCGCTGGTCTCGCTGGCTGAAGCCCGCACAGCGGCTGTTGACAACCGCAAGCTGGCCCGTGCCGGTGGCGATCCGTTGGCTCTCAAGCGGCGACCGTTTGTTCCGGCCTTCGAGGATGCCACCCGGACTGTGATCGAAGTGCATAAGCCGACCTGGCGCGATGGCGGCAAGTCCGCCGGACAGCGGGAGGCTTCGTTGCCGCGTTCGGGCCCGGGTGGCGCAGACCCGGGCGGACCGCGCCGTTGCCGGCGGTCCCGGATCACGCGATCCGGGCTTCGGTGCGCCCCGGGCCGTCCTCCGCGTCTTGTACGGGCGACCCATCACGATTGATGGGCAAAAGGGGGGCGAGTCCTCCTACGGTGCATCAACAGCGCGGACAGTTCTGGCGGTGGACGGGGTGGCAGGAACGACCGTGCGCCGTGGCCAGGGCGGGCGCGAAAAGGGTGTTCGGGACGTTTGGACCGGAGTTGGACGGACTGGTGGTTTTCAGAGCGGCGGCTGTTGGGCGTTGCGGCCCCGCCGACGCGGCGGGATACGGCGGTGAGAGCACCGGCCGCGCGGACTTCTGTTCCGCCCTGGCGGTCCGGCCGGCATGAGCCCACCCGACGCGTTCGACCGGATCCTGGGTGCTTTGCACGAAGCGACCTTCGACAATGACCGCTGGCCGGAGGTCTCCGCACTGATCGACGAGGTCTGCGGGATCAAGGGGAACATACTGCTCTACGGCGGCGGCGGTCCGGAGCCGGTCGTGCCCATGTATATGGCCGGGTTCTATTACCGCGGCGAGCGCAACGACGAGTTGGCGCGCCGGTACCTCCAGGAACTGTACCCGATCGATGAGTGCGTGCCGCGCCTCAGGGCCATGGCCGACAGCCAGCTGGTCCATGTCTCCGACCTCTATACAGACGAGGAAAAGAAGAGCTCGGAGACGTACAACGCGCTCCCCGACGGCGATACGCAGAACAGCCTGCGGGTGCGAATGGGCGGTCCTAACGGAACGCGCATCGTCTGGACGTTCGCCGACCCGGTGGACGAAGACGGTTGGTCGTTCGATCGGACGGACACGATCGAGCGACTGCTGCCACATCTGCGCCAGCACGTGCGCGTGCGGCAGGTGCTGGCCGACATGGGCGGCCTGAGAGCTTCCCTCGCGACGCTGCTCGATTATGGCGCTACCGGCGTGATCCAGCTGAACCGGCGGGGACGGATCGTGGCGGCGAACGACCGTGCCCGCGACATTCTCAAGCGACAGGACGGGCTGTTCGACCGGGGCGGCTACCTGTGTGCCCAAGCGCCGGCGGACAACGACCGGCTCCAGGGGCTGCTGGCGCGGGCCCTTCCGCCTTCCGGCGCCCGGGGGGCCGCAGGCTCGATGGTGGTGATGCGTTCGTCCGGGTTGTCGCGCCCCGTGCTGCACGTCACTCCGGTGGGCCGGCGCGACGGCGACGTCCCGCCCTGGCAGGTCGCGGCGCTCGTGCTGGTGGTCGAGCCGTACATTCAGCTCCCGGTCGATCGCGCGCTGGTCGAGGCGGCGCTCGACCTGTCGCCGGCCGAGAGCCGGGTCGCCGTGCTGCTGGCCGGAGGCAGGACCGTGCGCGAGGTCGCCGTGGCGACCGGGCGCAGCGTGAACACCATTCGCTGGCAGATCCGGCAGATATTCGAAAAGCACGGCCTCAGCCGGCTCGGCCAGCTGGTGCAGCTGGTTCGGTCGCTGGCCGGGCATCTGGGAAGCGGGCGGTGAGAGGGTCGGCGGACGCACCTGTGCGCCGATGGGAGGCCGAGGCGCGCGCCGGGATCGCGGCGCCGGATCGACGGCCCCGGCGCGGGGGGAGGGAGCGCGCATGATCCCGATGCACGCGACCATGCGCTCGGCGCTGGCCCACGCGGTGGCGGCGGGCGAGCGCTGGCGGAGCGGCGTGGCGTATAACCCGCTGTCCGACCGCATGGCGCAGGATCCCTATCCCGTCTATGCGGCCATGCACCGCCGGAGCCCGGTGCACCGCAGCCGGCTGCTGAACGCCTGGCTGTTCGCCCGCCACGCGGACGGGGACGCGATCCTGCGCGACCATCGCAATTTCGGCAACGATCCGCGCAAGGGCACGCTAACACCGCGTCAGCGGGGCATGCTGCCGCCGCCGGAGGAGTTCACGCTGCTCTTTCTCGACCCGCCCGACCACGGGCGGCTCCGGGCGCTGGTGAGCAAGGCGTTCACGTCGCGCGCCGTCAACGCCATTGAGACCCGAATCCGCGCCATCCTGGCTTGCCTGCTTGACGCGATCGGGGACCCCGGCGGCTTCGACCTGGTCGAGGCGGTGGCCCAGCCGCTGCCCATGATGGTCATCGCCGAAATGCTGGGGGTGCCGTCTGCGGATCGCGCGCAATTCAAGACCTGGTCGGTGCAGCGCGCGCGCCTCCTGGAGCCGACGTTGAGCCCCCGCGAACGCGAGGCCGGGCTGAGCGCCTCGCGCGGGTTCGACGCGTATATCCGCAAGATCGTCGCGGCCCGGCGGGCCGAGCCGCGCGAGGACATCGTGAGCGCGCTGGTGCAGGCGGAGGACGAGGGAGAGAGGCTGACCGAGCGCGAGACGCTGAACATGCTGCGCCTGCTCCTGATCGCGGGCAACGAGACGACGAGCAACCTGATCGGCAACGGCATGCTGGCGCTCCTGCGCAACCCGGATCAGCTCCAGCGGCTGCGGGACGACCCGGGCCTGATCCCGTCAGCGGTCGAGGAGCTGCTGCGCTTCGATTCGCCGGTTCAGGCGACGTTCCGGCGCGTGCTCTCCGACTGCGAGGTGCACGGGTTCGAACTGCGCGAACGGGATAACATCGTGGTGCTGATCGGCGCGGCCAACCGCGACCCGGAGGCGTTCGAGGACCCGGACCGGCTCGATGTCGGACGTGCCGCCTGCCCGCACCTCAGCCTCGGGCGGGGGATCCACCACTGCATGGGCGCCCCGCTTGCGCGGCTCGAGGCCCGGATCGCCATCGAGATGCTGCTCGAGCGGTTTGCGGAGATCGGCCTGGCCGACGAGCGCCCCCGCTTCCGCCACGGCGTCGTGCTGCACGGCCTGCGGTCGCTGCCGCTTCGCTGCATCGCCGCCTGAAACACTGTCGCGTCCGCACCCGCGCTACGGGTTGGACGGCCGGACGTGCATCGGCCACGTCCCGTCCGCCGGGCGGCGGCGCATGTCCGCGTGCACGCCTGCGGCGGCTCGGTTGTGCGCGGTCCCGGAGGAGCTCTGGAGCCGTGCAACCCGTCCGGGGCGGATTTCGAGCGGAGGAATCAGGTTGTGGCAGTCGCGTGCGAAGGCACGCGGGGGCCTGCCGGATACGCGAGCGCTTTCGCGTTTCACCCATCACGTTTGATGGTCACAGCCGGCAAGCGGGCATCTAGGATCGAGCGCGAATCGCTCGCCCCCGTCGATGGACGGGGTGCGATGGGGTGCGTAGCTCCGGGCTCGGGACCGTTCGCCGCGTTTCAGAGCCGCCTCGCATGCGCCGCCGGGGTCCGCCCGGAGGCGGCAATCGCCGGACACCCAGAGGGGGAGTTAGGGAGGTTGAAACCATGAGAACTGCGACTAACGCTGCTTTTCTTGTTGCCATTGGCATTCTTTCTGGCTGTGCATCTTCCGAACAGTCGATTGATGACTATTCCAATAATTTCCGCTCCCTTGAGCTTCAGGCACGCGGTGCGATGCTGGCGGGCAATCACACCCTATCCGACATTCTCTATGTCGAGGCTTCTCAGCAGCTGAATGAATCCGACGACGTCTACGTTGACGGGATGTTTTATCTAGATCGGGCACGTATGGAGGGCAATCGTGCGTTCATGGCACTGTTGGACGGAAACGACAATCAGGCACGGGAGCATTTTTCGTTATCCGAGCATTATTTGACTTCCGGCGTTCAAAGGCACAAGGCTGTTCTGAATGAACGAGCGGAGATTCAACAGGATGTGACAGCATTGGTTGGAATTGGCGCTCTTATCGGGGTCACTGCAATGACAATCGACGCTGCGCAAGATAGTCCTGCCACAGCTGACGAAATTTACCAGGGTCTGTCAGATACGTTGGAACTCACGGTGAATATGTTCGATAGAATATCTCAACTTATAGAACAAATCCACGTCGTGGATATCGATGAGGATGCTCAACAGGTCGACCAGGACCAGTGGCGTGCGGCCATTGTATCTGATCATCCGATATCCCGTGCAATCGTAAGGGTGTCCCAGTCACCGGAGGAACCGAGTTGTACCGCCTTCTTTATTCAACCCCGCATAGTGGCTACATCGGCTCATTGCCTCGATGAAGTGGATCAGGCGCGCCTTTGGGTCCGAACAAATGACCCACGCGAAAAGGAAATTTTCCTGGAAAGCGCAACTGGGAGGCTCATAGACTGGGAGGCGGTGTATTGGCCCGGGACTTATGATTGGCCGAATACCTGCCATCGCGACGATGTTGCATTGATTGTCACAGAAAAAGCGTCAGAATACTGGTTGCCGATTGATACACAACCAGTCGATCGCACTGCACCAGCAATGGTGATTGGTTATTCAGGCGATTTGGACAGCGGTTTCTTTCAAAGAATGGACTATGGCTGCCTTATGAGAGCTAGTGCTGATTGGCCTGGCATGGTTTCCAACAATTGCGCCACTTATCCGGGAAACAGTGGAGGGCCCGTCTTTTCGGTCGACAGTACGCGGTTGGAGAACCCATTGCGGGTGGTGGGCATTACAAGCTGTGGTTATTCAGAGCTTGCTGGTGATCGGATCAGTCAGGAGCGTTTTGGAGAAGGTGTATGGAACAATGCGGCAGGTATTCAGCCTTTGGTGAGTTTGTACAATTCGGTCATTGCCGATGACCCGAGCGCGGGTGATGATGGACTCTTTGAATAGTCCAAATGGACGGAAATAATCTTGTGGCCTGACGGTATCTCTCATTGAACGAAGCTGCTCCGTGGAGGTGGCGGCTTCGTTCAATCACCGGTTACGATGTGTTGCAACGGATCGCGATCCATCCCGCCCGGGACGTGGCCCAGCTGACGCCACGCCTGTGGAATGACCACTTCGCCGATCACCCGATGACATCCGACGTCGGCAGGGCAGTGCCCGCAAAGGCGACGCAGGAAGCCTGACAATCAAAGGGATGGGTTAAGTTCGGTCCAATTTATCCAGTTTGACATTCATTTCCCTCAAGGTGGAATTCATGCCCTTCAGGGTTCTACCTAAACCCAAAGACCTCATTGTTCCTTCAATGGGTCCCATGTGCTTTCCAACGGTATTCAGCGCCGTTCGCAGGAACCAGGAATTGCGCTTCGATCGCTGAATAATACTCGCGACGTTACGGTCAAGTGACATGTCATCAACCTTTCTGGATGCAGAAGTGTAGACAGGTCAAGCCATTCAGTCCCAAGTGAATCACTGCGACTATCATAGGCAAGAGTTCAAACCCCTTCGCCGTCGATCTCCAGGGCATTGTTACCTGGAGCAATAATCCCCCTCCCTTGTCTTCGTCTGGGACGGAAGGCGGACGTCGCCCGCATCGTCACGGGGGCGTTGCGAGAGCGGCAGAATTGCTCATGGCTCGCCCTCTTCTGAGGGCGGTATGGGTTGGACGTCAGCGACGTACAACGTCTTCTTGGTGCTGTCTTTTTCGACCCAGTAGGGGTTGCCCGACTGCTCGAAGGCGAACTTGAGGAACTTGGCCTCGAAGAGGGTGCAGTTGGTCAGCTCCGTGTCGGCCGGATTGAGCAGGACGACGTTGTAGCCCTTCTTCCCGAACGCGCTCTTGTAGGCGATGCCGTCCTACCCCTCGGCGCTGAAGAGTACCGCGAGCACCTGGGTCGGCGCATAGTCGGCGGTATCATCCGCGGCCGTAGTAGGCTCGGAGAATGCCCGATCGATCTGCCTCCAGACCGCCTCTTCTCGCCTCGAGGCGTCGGGCTCGCTGAAGTACAGGACGAAACCGCTGCCGTGATGGACCGAGAAATCGACGATCTTCAAATCGCGAGTGGTCGCGAAGTGAGCGCAGGAGACGTGCGAGCCGAGCCACGGACGCACCTCGGACATAGCGGCCTTCTTGCGCGCGGAGAGGTAGAGCACCGGTATGCCCTTCGGGTTGGCACGTCCTTCCGTTGCGCGTTCCGGCATAGGCTTCATCCGCGCGGGGAGATACGCGGCGGGGATATCGGCCCTTCAACGGACCCGCGGCCGTCATCCACTACCTCTCCCGCTACACCCACCGGACCGCCATCTCCGATTCCCGAATCATCGCCTTCGACGGTGACGCCGTCACCATGCGCCACAGCAAGCCCGTCACGAAGGCCGCCGAGAATCCCTCCTACAGCGCCATGACACTCGACGCCGACGCCTTCATCAGGCGCTTCCTCCTCCATCGCCTGCCCAGGGCACTGCACCGCATCCGGCACTTCGGAATCCTCGCCAACGGATGCCGTGCCAGAACCCTCGACGCCGTGCGTTCGTCCACCGGCACCGAGCCCGACACCATCACCGAGGACGTCAGGGTCTGCGTCCAGTGCGGCGCCCCCTTGCGGCTCGTTCTCGACTTCGGCCGCAAGAGACTCTCTCCCGAAGAACGCGCCCTGATCGACGCCCTGCTGCGCCAACGTGGGCCTCCCACGCCGGAGCCGGCGCCATGACGGGCCCGAGACACCCCTGCAGCACAGGCGGTGTGCACACCGCCGCGCGGCTCTGCGTCTCCACGGTGCCAGACAGGCGCCAACAGCGCCCGCCAGGCCGCCCGCCCGCGTCCCGCAGGCTCGGTATCCCGCGTTGTGGGTCGAACATCACTGCCCCACGCCGGACAACACGCCGCCTCGCGCGTCTGTAATCGGCGCCTCCTTCACACTTGATCCATGGTGAGACCGAGCCGGCGCGGCCTGCGTTCAAACCCGCTTACCGACGGCGCTCCGGCCGTCACTAACCAAGATCTTGTCATCTCTAACAAATGCTCAAGGCGTATAGCCCGTTCCACCTTCAACTGTGGGAACAATGTGGGGGATCAATTGGTGGAATGAAATAAGTAACCTGTAATAACAAGCTATTGTATAGATATGGTGGCGGAGAGGGAGGGATTCGAACCCTCGGTACGCAAGGCGCACAACGGTTTTCGAGACCGCCCCGTTCAACCACTCCGGCACCTCTCCTCACGCGTCGGCGACCATACTCCAGGCCCGAACCGGTCAACAAGACCGGATCAGCGTCCTTTCCATTGCGGCTTGCGCTTCTCGGCGAAGGCGCGTGGCCCTTCGATGGCGTCCTCGGAGAGCATCATGCTCTCGTAGACCTCGACACCGGAATTGCCGATCTTCGTCCTTTGCATGGCATCCTCGAGGGAAAGCGGCATGACGACCGGCATGATCGCCTTGAGGCCCTGAAGCGCCAGTGGCGCCGACTCGCTGAGTGTGTCTGCCAGTTCGCGGGCCCGCGTCATCAGGTCGGTCCCCGGAACGACCTCGCTCACGAGACCCCAGTGCCGTGCCTCTTGGGCATCCATGTGGCGTCCGGTCAGGAAGAGGTCCATGGCGACGTTGTAGGGGATGCGCCGGGGCAGGCGCTGGATGGCGCCGGCACTCGCCAGGAAACCGCGCTGCATCTCAGGCAACCAGAACTCGGCATGATCGGCGACCAGCAGGATGTCGGTGGAAAGAGCGAGTTCGAAACCGCCACCGATGGCAGCGCCGTTGATGGCGGCGATGACCGGCTTGTGGAGATCCCAGAATTCCGTGAGTCCGGCAAACCCGCCGGGCGATCCTACACCGTCGATCTCGTCGAGCCGCTCGGCGGCGGCCACGGCCTTGAGGTCCCATCCGGCGGAAAAGCAGCGCTCGCCCGCACCGGTGATGATGCCGACCATGAGCCCGTCGTCATCCTGCAAGGTGCGGAAGGCGCGGTAGAGTTCCATCGATGTCGCGTCATCGATGGCATTGACGGGTGGACGGTCAAGGGTGACTTCGAGAACCTTTCCGCGGCGCTCGGTCCTGACAGCTTCAGACATGGCTTGACTCCCGGAAGACTGGAGATGAGGCGAGAAGACCGAGGTGATGGTCCACATCGCCGAACGTGGCGTTCATCACCACGGCACGTTTGAGATGATGTCCGACGGGTACATCCATGGTCATGCCGATACCGCCATGGAGCTGGACGCCCTCCTCGGCCACCCGCCGCGCCGACTCGCCGACCGCGATCTTGGCCGACGACACGGCATGGCGCCGTTGGGGTGTCGTGAGGGCCTGCGTCGCGTCGAGAACCATCGACCAGGCAAGTTCACAGTCGATGTAGAGATCCACCATGCGATGCTGGAGCGCCTGGAATGACCCCAGAGTCCGGTCGAACTGCCGCCTGGTCTTGAGATACTCCAGGGTGGTCTCGAAGACCTGCCACATGGACCCTGCGGCATCGGCACAGACAAACGCAATGGCATGGTCGATCACGCGCTCGAGCACTGCGAGGCCTTGATCGGGCGCCGTCAGAAACTGGGTGTCGTCAATCTCGACACCGTCCAGGAGGACCGTTGACACCCGGTTGCCGTCATGGGCCCGCTCGTCCAGCCTGACGACCCCTGGGGCATCGGCCGGTACGGCAACGAGGATGATGCCGTCACGATCCCGCCGTTCGCCCGAAACACGCGCCGAGACAACGATGACATCGGCTTGCGCGCCACCGGGGACAACATCCTTGCGGCCCGACAGCACCCAGCCGCCATTCATCGGCCGCACTCTTGTTGCGACATCATGGAGGTCGTGGCGGGCCTGTCGTTCCACCCAGGCGAGTGCCAGCTTCGTCGTTCCCCTGGCAACGCCGGGCAACACGTCGACCTTCCATGCATCGGAGCCTGCGAACAGCACGGCGTGGCCACCCAGAACGACACTGGCAAGGAAGGGTCCGGTCACCAGGTGGCGGCCAAACTTCTCGCCGATGATCATGAGCTCTTCGGGTCCACCACCCAGTCCGCCAAGTTCCTCGGGGAAGGCAGCCGCCATGCACCCGAGATCGGCAAGCTGTTGCCAGAGGTCCCCATCAAAGCCCCCGGGTGTCGCCACCGCTGCCTGGCGGCGGGCGAAGGGCAGGGCGTCGGTGAGCAGCCGGTCCAGGCTGTCGGCAAATGTCTTCTGGTCGTCGCTGAGGCCCCCGTTCATGACCGCAGATCCAGAACGCTCTTGGCGATGATGTTCTTGAGGACCTCGCTCGATCCGCCCCAGATCGTCGACTTGCGCAGATTGAAAGACGTCTTCGCGGCATGATGCGCCGCGTCGGGCAACGGCGCATTGTCACGTGCGGACGTGTCCTCGGGATCCAGCTGGCCATAGGGACCGAGGGCCTCGACCATGAGAGAGATGACTTGCTGCTGCACCTCGGTGCCCTTGATCTTGAGCAGGGACGCCTCGGCGCCCACGTCATCCGAAGCGAACAGGAAGCGCCGTTCCGTCAGTTCGACCTGGCGCAAGGCGATCCCTGCGCGCACCAGTTTCCGCGAAAAGTCGGCGTCATCGATGAGGTATCCGTCGCGCAGGGGTTCGCGGGCGGCGATCTCCCTGAGGCGGCCCAGCATGGCGCTCGTCCGGCTGACCTCGGCTGACCCGATCCGTTCGAGACCGAGAATGTACTTGCCGATCGACCATCCTTCGTGTTCCGGCCCGAGCCGGTTGGCACCCGGCACCCGGACATTCTCAAAGAACACCTGGTTGAGTTCATCACCTCCCTCGAACGTGAGGATCGGTCGCACGGAGAGGCCCGGCGTGGCCATGTCGACCAGGAGCAGTGTGATGCCATGCTGCTTGCGCCCGGAAGAGTCCGTTCTGAAGAGGCCGAACATCCAGTTGGCCCAGGTGGCGTCGCTGGTCCAGATCTTGGATCCGTTGATGACAAAGTCATCGCCATCACGGTCCGCCCGGCACTTCAGTGACGCCAGGTCCGATCCCGCATCCGGTTCGGAGTACCCCTGGCAGAGAATGATGTCGCCGTTGGCGAGACCGGGCAGAAAGCGCTCCTTCTGGTCGCTGGTGCCGAACTCGATCAACGCCGGTCCCACCATGCCGGCAGAAAAGACGCTGACGTGCGGTGCGTCGTTGAGAGCCAGCTCCCTTTCGAAGACAAACTGCTGTTCGAAGGACCAGCCGGGACCGCCGTATTCGACGGGCCAGGAAGGGCAGCTCCAGCCGCGCCCGTGGAGGATACGCATCCAGCGACTGGTATCGGCGGGTGTGAGACCGGCGTGTTCGCGCCTCACCTTGCGCCTGAGGTCATCGGGGAGCGCTTCGCGGATGAACGCGCGCACCTCTTCGCGAAATTGCTCGATGTCCTCGATCACGCAGACCTCCCGGGCAGGTAGAAGGCGCATACGTTAAGAGCCGGCACAAGCGTCTTCAAGCGGGCGTTGACCCCGGCCGCTCGGGAGATTAACGACGGTCCTCAGATTGCCGGGAGAGATGTTGGGGATGAGGGATGTGGCCCTTGATCGCCTGTTGGCGCCGTCCTCGATTGCCGTTGTCGGAGCCTCGGAACGTCCGTCCCTTGGGCGCACCATCATCCGTTCGCTCGATACCCTCGGTTACAGGGGCAGGATTCTCCCGGTCCATCCGCGCAACGAGACCGTCCTGGGTCACGTCTGCCACGCCGACATCCGGGAAATCGAGGGAAAGATCGATGCCGTTGCGATCTGCCTTGCCCGGGACCGGGTGATGGGCGAGGCCGAAAAGGCGGTGGCATGCGGCGCCGGGGCAATCGTGATCTATTCCGGTGCCTTCGCCGAAGCCGGCGGGAAGGGTGCCGACGACCAGCGGGCACTCGTTGCCATGTGCCGTGAGGCCGGTGTCGCCCTGTGCGGGCCCAACTGCATGGGGACCATGAGCCTCCACAACAGGAGCTCGCTCTTCATGATGGATGTGGTGGATCCCCCCCGCCTCGTCGGTAATGTCGGCGTCATCTCGCAGAGCGGCTCGGTCTCCATCGGCTTCTTGTCGGACACCCGGCGGTTCGGTTTCAGCCATGTCATCTCGAGCGGCAACGAGGCGGCCACGACGGCCGCCCGCTACATCGAGTATCTCGTCGACGATCCGGGGACGGGGGTCATCGCCCTCTTCGCCGAAACCGTGCGCGAACCGGAGAGGTTCATTGCCGCGCTCGACCGTGCCCATGACGCCGGCAAGCCGGTCATCGTTCTCAAGGTCGGCAAATCGGCCCGTGCGGCGGCGGCCGTCGAGACGCATACAGGTGGCCTCGCCGGTGAATCGAGGGTTCTTTCCGCGGTTCTCAAGGCACACCGCGCCATCGAGGTGCACGATCTCGAGGAGATGGTGGAAGTGATGGCGGTCACCCAGTCCGGACGCCGTCCTGCCGGCAACCGACTCGCCGTGATCACAGGCTCCGGCGGTCATGCCGGCCTTGCGCTCGATCTGGCTGAGGGTGCGGGACTGAATCTTCCACCTCTGCCGCCTGCAGCGCGGCAGGCGGTCGAAGCCAAGGTCGGGTCAATCACCGGTGACGGCAATCCGGTCGACGTCTGGGGGCAGGGCGACTTTGCCGGCAATTTCCAGGTTGCGATGCGGGAGACCTCGGTGTCCGGCGCCTATGATGCGGTGGTGGTTCTGCTCGACAACAACGACGGGCAGGCAGTGGAGTACGAGGGACAGGACGAGGCCATCACCCCGGCGCTCATCGACGCCCACCGGAGCGCCACCCTGCCGTTCTGCCTCATGTCCGCCAGGCACGGGGTCATGCGAACGAGCCAGGTCAGGGAACTGCTTGACGAGGGCATCACGACCATCACCGGCGTGTCCCAGGGGCTGGGCGCCATCACCCGCCTCGCCGCGTGGGGAGGATCAGTTCGACGACGACCCGCAGATGTGCCGCTGGCCGGGAAACCGCCGGACTGGGTTTCGAGACCCACTCTTCACGAGCTCGATGCAAAGTGCCTTCTCGCCGGCACCGGGATGAAGGTGACCCGCAGCATCCCGGTCGCCACGTCCGGGGAGGCCGTCGAGGCAGCCCGCACACTGGGACCACCCGTTGCCATGAAGGCGGTGGGCGATCACCTGCCGCACCGCAGCGAGCATGGCCTCGTGAAACTCGCCCTTGCCGGTGACGATGCCGTGCGAGAGGCCTTCACATGCCTGGAGCAGCGGCTTGCCGGACTGCCGGAAGCGGCCATCGTGGTTCAGGAGATGGCATCGCCGGGTATCGAGATCATCGCCGGCATCGCCCGTGATCCCTCCTTTGGTCTCGTGATGGCAGTGGGGCCGGGCGGTGTTCTGGCCGAGCTCGTCGACGAGGTCGCCCTGGCGTGCGTACCGGCAACGGATGACGAACTGGCGGCACTCGTTGGCGGTCGCCGTCTGGCACGGATGCTCGCGGGATGGCGTGGCGCGTCACCGGCGGACCTGCCTGCCCTCATCGCCACCCTGGGAACCTTGTCGGAGTTTGCCGCGGCTCACGAGCCATGGCTCGAGGGGGTCGACATCAATCCCCTCATCGTTCACGGCGAAGGCGAGGGGTGTACCGTTGCCGATGCCCTCATCGTTCCACGCAGGCCGATTGCAGACCCGCAACAGAACGATACCCTGTCAGACCACTCCATCAGGAAGCCCCGGCCATGACCCAACCCTTCTCCCTGGCAGGACGGACAGCCGTGGTCACGGGCTCGACGCGCGGCCTCGGCCATGCCATCGCCCGGACCCTCGGCGAAGCGGGAGCGGTCGTCGGCATCAACGGCCGCGATCCACTCATGACACAAGGGGCATGCCGCGAACTGGGTGATGCCGGTATCGAGGCCCATGATCTTGTCTTCGACGTCAGTGACACCGACGCGGCCATCGAGAGGATCGAGCAGTTTCGCGACCTCCAGGGAGCAATCGACATCCTTGTCCACAACGCCGGTCACAGCATGCGCGTGCCGTTTCTCGAACATGGTTTCGACGACTGGCAGCGCACCCTGGATGTGCATCTTTCTGCCGGTTTTCGCCTCTCCCAGGAGGTGGCGCGGCACATGGTGGAACGGTCCCGGGGCCGCATCATCTTCATCTCGTCGATCATCGCCTCGATCGGACGGGAGCATGTGCCGGCCTACGGAGCGGCCAAGGGGGGCATGAATGCCCTGGTTCGCGTCATGGCGACGGAACTGGGCCCGCACGGGATCACCGTGAACGCCATCGCTCCGGGCTATGTCGTCACGGACCTGACGAAGCCCCTTCACGACAATCCGGCATTCTTCGAATCGGTCAGGGACAAGACACCGGCGGGACGCTGGGGAGAGCCCGAGGACATCGGCTGGGCGGCGCTCTACCTCGCCTCGGATGCGGCGGCTTATGTCAACGGCCACGTCCTCACAGTCGACGGGGGCCTGACGATCAGCCTCTAGCGGCGGCGCCCTCCCAGCTCCTCGATTCGCCATCGTAGAACGGTCCGGGATTGCCCCACACGGTGGTGCGCCACATGTCGCGGTTGTACTTCGCAGCGTCGAACCAGGTGGCCGAGTGGATCGTGCACCTGTTGTCGTAGATCACGAGGTCCCCCTGGTCCCAGTGATGGGCATAGGTGAGGGCAGGCTGCGTGAAATGGCGCATCAGGCGGTAGAGAAGCCGTGCCGCCTCGCCGTCCACTCCGGGCTCCATGCCGGCAAAGGGACCGTGGATCCAGTCCATCTGCTCGCGCTCGCACAGGTAGAGTGCCTTGCGGCCGCTGACCGGGTGACGACGCACCACCGGCTGGGGCTGGGGACCGTCGCGTTCGTCGAGGGCCTGTGGTTCACGCCCTTCCCGGACATCATCCTCGCCATGCCCCTTGAAGGGTGAGACATGAATGCCGACGAGGTCTTCCGCGATGGCGGCGAGGTCGTCGTCGAGACGTTCCCAGGCACCCGTTCCATCGGCATAGAGCGTCTGGCCCTGATCGCGGGGCGCCGGTTCGTGGGCATAGAAGAGCGAGATATCGGGTGGCGGGCGGCGGAAACTCTGATCGGTGTGCCAGCCGCGCCGGTGAGGAAAGCGGACCGGAAGATGGCCGTCGACGGTGCGTGGAGGGTCGGGGGGCTCGGGCGGCGCGAAATTCATCGGTGGCCGGTTGGAGATGCGGATGATCCGGGTCGAGGCCGGATGGAGCAGGTTCAGGCGATTCGAGGTCAGCGCATAGTCCTCCACCTCCGTGCCGAAGGGATGGCTGAGCCGGACCAGGAGTTCGGGCTGACCGGAAATTGCCCCCATGCCCTTCAGGACAAGGAGTCCGCCGGCCTCGCAAAGCAGGGCGGGCAGCACGTCGGGTGTCCGTTCCACAGCCACCACGAAAGTCTCGGCGTCATCAACGTCGATCAGCCTGCCGAAGTTCGCTCCGGGCAGAGGCAGCACCTTCCGGTCATGAACCCAATCCAAGCCGACCTCCCGAACGTCACCCCTTCATCATGCTGGCATCGGCCCGGAGGTGACACAAGGCGCGCGGATGTCACGCCGGCCTGTCGCCAGGACCGTGCCCCGGGGGACGCCGTCTGACGCAGGAGTCCTCACAAAGCCGGGCGGGTGAGAACGGAATTCAAGAACAGGCAACAGAATTCCATTTCTAACCTTGTTTTTTTGGCATCACATGCCAAATTTGCAAGGATGATACCCCGGCGAAAATTACAGATCGTTCGCGCCCGGCTGGATCAATTTCCTGCCGTGGCTGTCCTGGGCCCGCGTCAGGCAGGCAAGACCACGTTGGCCTCAACCATCTCGCGGGAGCGGGCGGGCCTCTATCTCGACCTCGAGGACACATCGGACCGCGAGAAATTGACCGATGCCGCCCTCTACCTTTCCGGACACGAAGAGGACCTGGTCATCATTGACGAGGTGCAGCGGGCGCCGGAACTGTTCCAGACCCTTCGCGTTCTCATAGACAAGGGGCGCCGCCACGGTCGGTTTCTGCTCCTCGGCCCGGCATCGATTGATCTGCTCCGACAGTCGGGAGAGTCCCTTGCCGGCCGGATTGCCTATGTCGACTTGGGTCCTTTCAATGTTCTCGAAGTCGGGGACGACGAAGGCGAGCGACTCTGGGTCAGGGGGGGATTCCCGGACAGTTTTCTCGCAGAGAGCGATGAGGCGAGCACAGTCTGGCGCGAGTCTCTTGTCCGTACATACCTGGAACGCGACATTCCCCAACTGGGTCCGCGCGTACCGGCGGAAACGTTGCGCCGCTTCTGGACCATGCTGGCCCACCTGCAGGGCGGTATCCTCAACGCATCTCAGATCGCTCGAAGTCTGGCCGTCGATGGCAAGACGGTTGCCCGCTATCTCGACCTGCTTGTCGACCTCCTGTTGGTGCGGCGCCTGCCACCATTCCACGCCAATATCGGCAAGCGCCTGGTGAAATCCCCGAAGGTCTACGTGCGCGACAGCGGAATCGTTCACACCCTGCTGGGGCTCGATGACAGGGATGCGGTGCTCGGTCATCCGGTAGCCGGAGGAAGCTGGGAAGGGTTCGTGCTGGAAAACCTCCTCGGCGTGGCTCCAGGACGCGTTCAATCATCGTATTACCGGACGATAGCCGGTGCCGAAATCGACCTGGTGCTCCAGATGCCGGGAGGAGCACTGTGGGCGGTTGAAATCAAGCGTGGTCTCGCACCCCGGCTCGACAGGGGATTTCATCACGCGCGCGAAGACCTCGAGCCCGACCGCTCCTTCGTCGTCTACCCGGGTATCGAACGATATCCGAAGGGCGACGGCGTCGAGGTGATCGGCCTGGCAGAACTGGCATCGCTTCTCGCAGCCGCATGAGATCCTCCGGCATTCGGAGCTGGCGCCGGTCCTCGATTGCGAGAGTGGATGGAGACGTTCTGATGGCCGTCCTTCCCACATCCCGGCGGGGTTCGGGGTGACGTTCTTTTCGGAATTCCTGCAGGGCCCTATAGTGCGACAGGGTCAGGAGCCAGGCGCAACTCATGCCGGATCAACGGAAGAGCAACGACGCAAGTGGCACGGGCATTGCCGGTTCGTCCTTCGACGATCCCAACTACGGCGCCGACAACAAGATTTTCACCCGAGAGCAGGCATTGAAGGCCCGGGAGCGTCTCCTCGAGATGGCGGCTCGCCCGCTCGGACTCATGGTCGGTTCCAGGGCGAAGGTGGTGTCCACAACCGAGTTGATCGAACTGTTGAACGCGTCCGAGGCGAAGGCGCTGTCCCCGACCGAATTTATCGAATTGCTGTACGCGTCCAAGCGAAGAGGCAGCGACGAATCGACGGCCGACTCGGACTAGGCCCCGGGAGAACAGGCATCGCTTCCTGTAGCCGCACAAGGTCTCCGGCATTCGGAGCGGTCGTGTCCCCGGTGGTGTAGGAATTCCGGCTCTACAGCGGCGGCCATCGCGATTCCGGTTCAGGGTTGGGTCAACGCAAGACCAACCTGCTCCGGAGGAGTACCACGATGACCACCAACGGCATGATGACCCTGCGCGCGGTGTTGGAGAAGAACTCTGACGCCGATCTTCTTCGCGTGATGATCGGGTTCACGGCCGACGCGTCTGGGAGACCCGCGCGGGCACGGTCGAGCTGAAGATCCCGAAATTGAGGAAGGATAGCTACTTCCCTGGCTTCCTGGAGCTGCGGTGGACGGCCGAAAAGGCGCTGACGGCAGGCCTACATCCAGGGTGAGTCGACGCGCTCGGTGGATGAGCTGGTGCAGGCCATGGGCATGAGCAGCGTCTCCAAGAGCCAGGTCTCCCGGTTGTGCGGGGAGATCGACGGCTTCCTCGAGCGACCTCTGGCGGAGGATTGGCCCTACCTGTCGCTGGATGCCAGCTACGTGAAGGTGCGCCAGTTCTGACGCTTCAAGAAGTCAGTCTGTCGATTAATTCTGCATTTTACTGTGCATTCCATGTGCTTGACATCAAGTCAGAATGCGCTTCAGTATCCATGAAATCTGCAACAGCCGATGGACGTGGCTGGTTCTCAATCAAGCGGAAGAACTGGTACACTATTCGGTGAGCAGGGCTCTGCCGCTTCAAACTGCCGGGTTGAAGACCGATACGCGCACAGAGGAGCACTGCATGACAACGACAGACGGCTCGATATTTTCACCTGAAAAGTACGTGGAAACGCGCCTATCCATTGATGAAGCAAGGCCCCTTCCGCCAGAAGTCTATACCTCGAAAGAGTGGTATGACAGAGAGATCGAGACCATCTTCCTGAAGTCCTGGCTGGTTGCCACGCGCGAAGAAGAAATCCCTCATCCCGGCGACTATGTCCGCATCGACATCGTCGGCGAACCCCTGGTCATCGTTCGCGACCGCGATGGTGTCATCCGCGCCTTGTCCGCCTCTTGCCGGCACCGCGGATCCGAATTGGTCACAGGAAGAGGAAACTGCCGAACACTGGTATGCCCCTATCATGCCTGGACATACTCCCTGACTGGCAAACTCCTGAACGCGCCATCCATGCAGGACGCGCGAGGTTTCGACAAATCCAGACACAACCTGCCGTCAATTCGAGCCGAAACATGGGGCGGATTCGTCTTTATCAACTTTGACCAGGATGCACCCTCCCTGGCGACGTCCCTGGGTGATCTCAAGGAGAGGTTTCGCGACTACGCGCTTGAAGACATGAAGGTGACGAAAAAGTGGGAAAATGTGTTCAACGCAAACTGGAAGATCTGGGTCGAGAACTCCCGGGAAGGTTACCACGTGGGTACGGTTCACCGTGGCTCACTGAATACGTACTATCCAGGCGCAAAGGTTACCAAGTTTCATGCTGAGGGCGACCCAGGCGTCTATGCGATCAACAGTAGCGATATCGAGAATGGTCTCTACGTCCCGAGGAACAAGACCCTTCCTTTCATAGACGGGCTCTCGGCAGAAGACCAGGAAAGCACGCATTTCATGATTTTCTACCCACATCTATTGATGAACTTGCCACCGGATCGGATCACATTTCATCAATATTTTCCCGAAGGCCCTGAATGGACGCGTATCGTGACCTGGTGCTGCTTCCCGCAGTCCACCATCGACCGGGATGATTTCGAGCGGGAAGCGGAAGAGAAGTACTACCCGCCAATGGAACTCTTCATCGAGGAAGACAAGGGTATATGCGAGGTCGTCCAGCGGGGTATCGTCGGCCGTCTGACGCGACTGTCGCGCTACTCTCCGTCACAAGAGCAAACAGTTCATGAGTTTGCATCCTATGTGCTCGATCGTGTCATTGGACCGTCGACAAGTTGCAAGGGCCTGTAAGAATGCCATAAACTGGGAACGACCGTGCAAAGAGAAAACATAACAATTCCGAATGTCGCCGAACCTTCAGATCCAAGGGTCGGGTCTCAATGCATCAAGGCGGGAGAGTCAATCTTCATCTCGGGTCAAATCGCTCACAGCGACGGCTCACTGGTGGGGCCCGGCGATCCACTTGAGCAATGCCGGCAGACTCTTCGAAACATCAAGTCCTTTGTTGAAGCCGCCGGCGGTACAATGGACCATGTCGTTTCGCTCAACATCTTTCTCAGTGACATAAGGCATCGCCAGGCGGCGATAGATGCTCGAGCGGAATTTTTCTCTGCGCCCGGGCCCAGTGCCACAGTGGTCGGCGGTGTCGATTTTGCTTTCGAGGACCTGCTGGTCGAAATCAGCGCAATCGCCGTGCTCCCCCGGGATCCTTGAATGGCAACAGGTAACGAATTTGGTGAGTGCGTTGATGCCCCCGCTGTGTCTCTTGAAGCGGACCCCTCGAGAGAGAGGGCTGGCCTCTCCTTATCCTGGACACCTGAGCGCTTCTTCGGCAATTGTGACAGTCGCATGCGCGTGAGACCGGAATTCGATGGCTATGTCTGTTGGGACATGATCCCTGACGGTTGCCGGCACGAAACAGACTCGAAAGAAAAGCGAGATGACTGAAAGTAGTGATCGAAGTGGCAAGGTCCAGACGGTCCTGGGCCTGATCGACGTTGCGGACCTGGGAATTACACTTGCGCACGATCACGTGTTGATTGACGGCACATTCATGTATGTCGAGCCGGAGGAAATCAGTCAGAGGGAATTTGCCCATCAGAAAATCACGCTGCAGAACAGGGGATGGGTCGGTTATCACTGGACATCGAACTGGGACAATGTCGAACTCAAGGATGAAGAGATCGCCGTTTCTGAACTTCGGCATTTTCTTGCGGCTGGTGGACGGTCCATTGTAGACCCGACCAATGTCGGCCTTGGCCGTGATCCCCGGGCCCTGGCACGTATAGCTCGTCTGACCGGCACGAATATCATCATGGGAGCTGGCTACTATCTGGGTACGACTCACCCGGTCGATATGGCGGAGCGAAGCCAGGATGCCATCACGCAAGAGATTGTTCGAGACATAACAATCGGCGTCAAGAATACCTCAATAAGGTCAGGTCTGATCGGTGAAATTGGTTGTACCTACCCGTGGTTGGATAACGAGAAGAAGAGCCTGTGTGCAGCAGTTGAGGGTCAAAAGGAAACAGGTGCCGCACTTATGGTTCATCCTGGGCGCAGCCCGAAGTCACCGTTCGAAATTGTAGAGTTGATCGATAAAACCGGGGGAGACCTGTCACGCACAATCATATGTCACATTGATCGCACCTGTATCGAGCGGAACTGGCTTCGGGATCTTGCCGAAGCCGGGTGTTATCTGGAGTACGATCTGTTCGGCAATGAAAGTTCCTACTATCCACCGAATCCGGCGGTCGACATGCCTTCTGACGCGCAACGAATGGATGTCATCCTTTGGCACTTTGAAGAAGGATATGAACGTCAAGTCCTGCTATCCCACGATGTTGCAACGAAACACCGGTTACACGCCTACGGTGGCCTCGGCTATGATCACCTGATCACCAATGTCGTGCCGCGTCTTCACAGCCGTGGCCTGACGGAGCAACAGGTTGCCACACTCATCGTTGACAATCCGGCAAGAATCTTCGGTTTTGTCTGAGTATTGATGGAGAGATCTTGATCTAAGGCACGCTCTAACGTTCCCCTCTGTTTTCACAGCGAGAACTCACGACGCTGGGAGGGGTGGTGCCGTTTCGGCGCCTCAACAGTGCTCGCTTGCGCTCCGGCCCGCATGGTCTCTGAACAGCTCACGCTTGACACCGGTGTGCTTCAGTCCATGCCGTTACCTCCACAAGCCGCCCTGGCTGCCAACAAACGCAGCCTCGGGTGTTGGGCGGGGTTCGCGCCCCGGAGAGAAGCGCCTTGCCATGGCGACTTCAACCCGGCTTGGTGACGACGCGTCGGTCGCCACTAACCAGGATGTTGCGCACCCACCCGCAACCGAAAGGGCGGGAGTTGGATAAAGCCTCTGGCCTGAGGGTGCGCACGCCAGTGCCTCGGCCTGTCCGTGAGAGAACCCGCGAGTCGAGGATCCCGTGCGCACCGGGGAGGATCAGAAGTCTCAAGGTGTTGCCGGCCGAACTGGACGTCGTAGTCTCAACCGGTCCACTGGCCGCGCACTTGAGCGCCGGGGACGAGAACATCAGCAACGCCAGCCACTGGCCGTGATGATGCGCCACATGGCGCAACGTCTCGCCAACGGCCGACTACGCACCAAGATGGTGGTGCGCCTCCGTCAGGGACGCAAACCGAGCCTCGTCCGCAGACGTCAATGAGGTTAACGGCAACCTCGGAAAGAACCACCAACACCTGATACCCTCTTTGCCGCGTGGCAAGGGTGTGACCGACCGAAGACGCCCTGGCGTTCCTTGTTCATGTTCTGGGCTTATGGTAGGTTTCAAGGTGCTGCTGCGAACAGGAGCGCCGTTCATTGACAAAGCGGGAGGCCGGGGAACCAGGTTACCCGATGCGCAGCACCCCAACCAAACAAACAAGGATTCGAGGGGAGAACAACCATGCATTCACTAACGAGGACGACATCGCTCAGTGTAGCGATGTTTCTGAGTGCCAGTGTGGCGATGGCGGATTGCGGAGACGTCCAGATCGCAGCAATGAACTGGCCCTCTGCCCAGCTGATGGCCAACGTCGACAAGGTCATTCTCGAGGAAGGATACGGCTGCAACGTTGAATTGGTTCCGGGCGACACGATGCCCACGTTCACATCCCTGAACGAAAAGGGTGAACCGGATGTTGCGCCGGAACTTTGGATCAATGCTGTGCGCGAACCTTTGAGAATGGCACTTGACGAAGGCAGGTTGCAGTCGGCCAACAACGGTCCCATCACGGATCTGGGTGAGGGATGGTGGGTTCCACCATACGTCCTGGAAAATAACCCGGAAATCAAGACCGTGCTGGACGTGCTGGAACGTCCTGACCTGTTCCCGGATCAAGAGGATCCCTCCAAGGGTGCATTTGTGGGATGTCCCTCCGGCTGGGGTTGCCAGCTGACCAACATCAACCTGTTCCGCGCGTTCAAGATGGAAGAGAAAGGTTGGAAGCTGGTGGATCCGGGCTCGTCAGCAGGGCTGGACGGCTCGATGTCCAAGGCGGTCAACCGTGGCGAGAACTGGTTCGGCTACTACTGGTCGCCGACCAGCCTGATTGGCCGGCACAAGATGGTTAAACTCGACTTCGGCGTGCCGTTTGTCGGCAGCGAACACTGGGATGGCTGTATCGTCAAACCGGAACAGGAATGCGCCGATCCCCAGCCGTCTTCGTGGACCCAGTCGGAAGTCCACACCGTTGTCACCACGGAGTTCGCGGAGAATGCCGGCGACATGGTCATGGACTACTTGAAGAACCGTGTTTTTCCCGGTGCCATCATGAACGCGATGCTGGTTCACATGGACGAGAACCAGGCCGATGGAGCCGATGCCGCATCAGATTTCCTGAGCATGCACGGTGACGTGTGGAAGGCTTGGGTGCCTGCGGAAGTTGCCGCACAAGTGAACCCGATGTAACAGGCTTCAGACGTTGCTCTGATCGCTTGAATTGACCAGAACAAGCCCGCCACAACTCCAAACCGGCGGGCTTGTTTTTGTGTGGTGCGCACTTGAAAGGGAGCGATCCATACTCGATGGGAGGCATGCATGGATTTCCTGACAGAATTTCCCGGCATGGAACGGCAAGATCTTCGTGATTTGAAAAAGGCCATTGATGGTGGTTTTCGTGACTTTTCGCGAGAATTCGGCGAGTCACTGGAGAACTTCTTTGAGCCGTTGCTCTGGTTCCTCGTCTGGTTCGAGAAGCTGCTGCTCGCTACGCCGTGGCCAGTGATCATTCTGGTAATCGCCGGGTTGGCCTGGCTGGGTTCGCGAAACAAGATAGTCGTGATTGGCAGTGTCTTGTCGTTCATCGCGATCGGCTACTTCGGAATGTGGCACGACACGATGTCCACCCTGGCAATCATCTCTGTTGCGACGTTGCTGTGCATTGCGGTGGGTATCCCGCTAGGTGTCCTCATGGCACGCTCGGACCGGATCCAGACTGCAGTTACGCCGATTCTGGATATCATGCAGACGATCCCAGCGTTCGTTTACCTAATACCGGTCGTCATGTTGCTTGGCATCGGCAAGGTGCCGGGACTGATAGCGGTGTGCATCTATGCCATTCCGCCGATCGTTCGGTTGACCAACCTCGGAATCCGGCTGGTAGAAAAGGAGGCCCTGGAGGCGGCCGACGCATTTGGTGCGGATTATCGCCAGAAGCTGTTCGGTGTGCAGATTCCCCTTGCCTTGCCCAACATTTTTGCCGGCGTGAACCAGACGATCATGATGGCGCTGGCCATGGTGGTGATCGCATCCATGATCGGAGTTGCCGGTCTGGGGGTACCGGTCTTGCAGTCGATTTCGAACCAGTACCTGGCGTTGGGTCTGATGAACGGACTGGCGATTGTTGCCCTGGCGATCATATTTGATCGGGTTTCACAACGGTTCGGGCAGCGTTTGCAAAGACATCGCAAGGGGCAGGATCATGGCTGAAACAAAGATCAGCATTGAAAACCTGTACAAGATATTCGGACTTAGACCTGAATCGGTGTTGCCTGATGTCCAGCAGGGTATGTCAAAACAGGATCTGCTGGAAAAGCACAACCATGTGCTTGGGCTGAAGGACATCAACATAGACGTTGCCGCCAGGGAACTCTCCGTAATCATGGGATTGTCGGGCTCCGGCAAATCTACCTTGATACGCCATATCAACCGATTGATCGAACCGACTTCCGGCCGTATCGTCGTCAACGGCCAGGATGTTCTGGCCATGGACAAGGATGAATTGATCAAATTTCGACGCTACGGCGTTTCGATGGTGTTTCAGAAATTCGGTTTGCATGTACACAAGACCGTGGGCGAGAACGCCGCGTATGGCCTCATGATTCAGGGAAAGCCCATCGAGGAGGCCAGGCAGAAAAGCCGGAAGTGGCTGGATCGGGTGGGCCTGTCGGGATTCGAGGACCATTATCCGTCGCAACTTTCGGGCGGCATGCAGCAGCGGGTTGGGTTGGCTCGGGCATTGGCCACGGACGCGGAAATTCTGTTGATGGACGAACCCTTCTCGGCTCTCGATCCATTGATTCGCACTGATATGCAAGCCGTTCTCCTGGGATTGCAGGAGGAATTGCACAAGACCATTGTCTTCATCACCCACGATCTCGATGAGGCGCTTCGCTTGGGGGACAGCATAGCCATCCTGCGGGATGGTGCTGTGATTCAGCAGGGAAATCCGCAGGATATCATCTTGCATCCAGCCGATGATTACATCTTTGACTTCATCAAGGACATCAATCGAAGCCGTGTCATCGAGTCGAAGTCCGTTATGACACCAGGCGAATCGGTCGATGGCCCGAACCTTCCGCATGATCTCGTCCTGGAAGAGGCCTTGCAGATTGTAGGTGCTGTGCCATCCAGTCAGGGCAATGTTGTCGATGAGGACAAAAGGGTGATCGGCAGCATAAGCCTGAAACAGATCATCGACGGGATTGCCCGGCCAGTCGAGAGCAGCGACCCGGACGTCAGGTATCGCTAAACGTATTCGGCTCAAGTGACGACGTCATGGTAGCCGCGGTATGCGTGCCCGGTACCCTGCCAATTGAATGCGTGATGGAGGGGGCGCGACTACCGTTTGGTCTATGCGCTGCCGCGCCAGCCGCGGCTTCCCGGAACATGCCTTCCGGATGCTGCGCGGGGTTGCGCGGATGGTGGAGCGACACAGCCCGTCGGGACTCCACAGGAGGAGGCTCTGTCCGAGCACGGACATTTCCGCGGCAGCAGCTACCAGCGAGCGGACGGGATGACGGATCATGAGCCAGAGCAACCCGACCGTCGAGATCCTCTATTCGCTGAAACTCACCGGCATGGCGCAAGCCTGTCCGGAGCACGTTGCGGCCGGGGTGGGCAAGACGCTGCGGCCAAGACCAGGCGTTCCGACGGAGCCGCTCTGTCGCCTATGGCCGGGTCTCGGACCTGGTGTTGTCGCTGGATGCCTGACGGGACGGTGCCAACTACATCCGGGCGACCACGGTCGATCTGTTGATTCTCGACGATTGGGGACTTTGGAACTTCTCGGCCCGGGGCCGGCGCGACATCCTTGATCTCGACGAGCCATGCAGTACACGGCGCCGCGGTTGTCAAGTTCAGCATGTCATCCCCCAACGGATGGTCTTCAACGTCGGCAATCGCCGCCATTTCTGCCAGGCTGCCACCCCGATCTCCCGTTGTCGTGATCGTGCTCGCGCATGCGGACGGTCGTTGATGCCTGGAACCCGGCAGGCCTGGGCTATTGCAATGTCGTCATCCTTGTCGGGGATGACGACGAAATCATCGCCGCGCCTGCCCGACCTCCAGCATTGATCTCTGTCAAGTACATGACAAAACAATGCAGCTGTTTTCGGCCCGATGGTCAAGCAGGCGCGTTTGGGGTTATTCGTGCTATTATGGAAGCTAACCTATTGTACTCGTTATTGTTGTTTTTTCTCCGCAGGTCGGACATAAGCCTCGGGAAGGGGCAGGTGGTTGCCTGTGGGGCCATCCAAACAACATCGGTCGGTTGCGATTTGAAGACAGATTTGCGGAACGAAAGTTCCCCGGCTTGCGGGAACTCCGGACGTCCCTCCGGTCGCCGGGGAACGGGAACGAACCGGGTCCAAGGCTGCTTCGCCCCTGTCCTGCGACGAGGGAAGGATTGCCGCTCATGGGCGCCGTCAAGCTGAACAAGCGAACCATCGACCGCCTGACCGTAGAACGCGCTTCCGCCGTGTTCTGGGACGGCGAGCTGCCCGGGTTCCGGATACGGGTCCACGCCACCGGGCGCAAGGTGTTCGTCGCCCAGACGCGCACGCCGGGCGGGCTGCCGAAGCGGGGGACGGTGGGCCGCTACGGTTACATGGACGCCCAGGATGCGCGGCTGAAGGCGGCCGAGATGATCGACCGCATCCGGCGCGGCCGGGACCCGGTGGTGCCCTTGCATCCGTGAGAGTTGCGGGACAGCAGGGAGCTCCGTAGCGCCAGGGGAGCGCAACCCGTCCTTCCGCGTCCCGCCTATTGGATTTCCTTATCCGGATCCGAACAGAACGGCATTGGCGGCGGTTCGGCATGCCGCCCACATGCTCTGGTGACGCATCCCCGAACTCTCACTGGAAACGGGAAGCGTGCACCACACCGGAACCTGCCAGGCACAAGGAGCGAGACCATGAACCGCCGCCACATTCGCAACATCTTCGCCGCACTCGGCGTGGCGGCCGCAATCACGTCATCGGCCGACGCCTACTGGTACTGCACTGTAAGTTTCCCCTGTTGATGAAGATGCGCCGGACCGGTGAGGACGGCCATGCGCGTGGCCCTGGCGCCGCGCCGGTACCGGTCCACCCCGGATGCGACGGCCGGGCGTGGCAGTCAGCTGCCCGAATATCCGTCTGAAGAGAAGCGAGCCCGGAGAGGATAACGCCATGCTGAGGTCGATTGCCCTGATCGCCGCGCTGCTGCGTGCGGTTTCCGCCATTGCCGACCCCGGACAGCCCGTCGCTCTGATCTGCCATGGCGGAAAGCGCAGCTTCAGGGTCGCCTGCATGCTGGATCGGCAACCGGGACATCGGCGCATCTAGAATGTGCGCCGAGGCGTCTCGGGATGGATCGCCGATTACAGTGCTGTCGTGGCCGGCCCGTGATCGAATGGTAGCGCTCGCCCGGTTGCGGCGACCCGTTTGCGCGAAGGGATGCGTCGTCCCGACACGTCCGGCGCTGCCGCTTCCGCTAGTTCGCCAGGGAACCGAGGACGTCGAGACAACGCCGGGCAAGCGGATGCCGGCGGCCCCGTTCGGTCAGCCTGGCGTAGTGGGCGTGATCAAACTTCACGTATCCGTCGAAGACCGGGACCAGCGAGCCGAGGTCGAAGAAGCGGTCCAGGAAGTTCCGCCAGCCGAGCGCGAGACCGCGCCCCGACGCGGCCGCGTCTATCAGATAGATGTAGTCGTGGTAGTTCACGAAGCGGGGCGGGATGTCCGGACGACCGACGGCCTCGAACCAGTCGCCCCATGTCGTCCACTCCTTGGTCGGACCCACCATCTCCAGGAACGGCAACGACCCCCACCGCGCGATCGGCCGGCGCAGCACACCCGCATGGGTCGCCGCGAAGTCGGGCGAGCACACCGCCGTCACCTCGTCGCGGAAGACCACCGTCCGGTCGCCGGTCGTGTCCTTGGCACCATAGGACAATACAATGTCGGCGTCTGCCTCGTTCAAACGGTCCAGCATGTCGTAGGTGGAGGAGAGGACGCGGACGGTCGCGTTCTCGCCGATCCGCTGGTGCAAGGTCTTGAAGCGCGGCATCAGGAACAACTCCGACGTGGCGGGTCCGCACGCAATGACGACCTTCCGGCTGTCCGCCGTCTAGGAGGCGTAGGCGGCCGCGGCGACGATGCGGGCGAGGGAGTCGCTGACGGCCTTGTGGTACAGTTCTCCCGCCTCGGTGAGGCTCACGCCACGGTGGCGGCGCTCGAACAGCCGGACCGCCATCCGGCGCTCGAGCTCGGCGATGGTGCGGCTGACGGCCGACTGCGTGGTGTCGAGTTCATCGGCGGCGGCGCTGAAGCTGCCCAGACGCCCGGCGCTCTCGAAAGCGCGCAACGTCCGCATTTGGGGAACGATGCTGTGGTATGGAACGGGCATGGCGGTACGGGAACGTATCGCGACGGCATTCCTTATTGCAAGGGCCGCCGGTTCCGGTCAACACCGAGCCGGATGCGCGGCGGTTGAACGCTCTCTGCCGGGGCCCCGGGACGGCGCCTGCGGAATGGTTGTTCAGCGAAACGAATCGAGCGTAGGTTTCCGACGAGCGTCCGGACATCGGTCCACGTTCGGGTTCGGCGGCGAGGCCTGAGGGAAGGATGCGGAGGATCGAAAGGCGAAGCGGGTTTTCCCCACACTCTCGGATGCGGGTCCGGCCCCCGGGGGCGGTCATGACCGGAACACCGTTTCCGTCGACACGAATGCTGCGCACCTTCGAGAGCGCCGGGCGCCTGGGCAGCTTCAGCGCCGCCGCCGATGAACTCGACACCACGCAGTCGACCGTCAGCCGCACCATCGCCGAACTCGAGCGCCGGATCGCGGTCCGGCTGTTCGAGCGCCGCCACCGTGGCGTGGGCCTCACCGAGGCGGGAGAACTGTACCACAAGGCCGTCAGTGCCTCCCTCACCCGCATCGCCGGCGCGGCCGTCCTCGCCTCCCGGGCGGCCGAGGACAACCGGGTCGTCATCGCCTGTGGCCGGGCCACCTCGGGGCTGTTCCTGATGCCGCGGTTCGAAATCCTGCGCCAGCGGCTCGGCGAAGACGCGGACATCTACATCTTGCGTTGCGAGGAATTCTTTCTGGAACGCCCGGATGTCATGGATATCGAACGGATCGACATCCTCGTGAGCTACCACAGCGCCGCAGGCATTCCCGACGAGCTGGTGGTGGCCTTCCCCGAGGCAATCGTGCCAGTGTGTTCGCCCGGCTTCGCAGCGGCCCATGCGGACGTCCTGCGCCTCCCGGTCGCGCAATGGGGGTCGCTGCAGTTCCTGAGCTTCGCGCGGCCGAGCCTCGGCTGGGCGATATGGGACGACTGGTTTGAGGCCGCCGGTCGTCCGGACCCCTTGCCCCGCTATGAGAAATACGACGACTATGTCCACATGCTCGATGCTGCCGTCGCGGGGCAGGGCCTCGCGCTCGGTTGGCGAAACTTCATGGACCGCTTCTTCGGCGCCGGCTCTCTGGTTCCGGCCGCAGACCGGTTCGTCGGGTTCGACCGGCCCCTCGTCGCCAGGCTCACCGATCGGGGCCGCCACCGCCCGCTGGCCCGGCGGTGTCTCGACACTTTCGCTTCTCTGGCCGAATAGCGGAGGCCACACAGGTGACCGGCAAGCGCTGCGCGATGGCGCGTGTGCGGCGGCTTCCCCCGGAGCCGGGCAACAGCCGAACAACGGCGGATCGGGAATTGAGAGCCCGCAGAACAACTGGGGGATTTCGGGTATTTCCGCTCGATCCGTTCGATGAGCGGAGGTGGGCCGACGCCCCCTCGCGGCGGTTCGCCGGTTGCCCGGCGATGCCGCCGGCCCCGCTCCGGCAGAGGGCAGGGCTGCGGCACAAGACGGTTTTGATATAGCGATTCCGCTATCAATTTCGTTCGAATTCGGCAGTTCACAAATCGGCAACACCATTCTCCTGATGGCGGCGTGGGGACGCGGTCGGCGGCCTGTGCGGTCTGACGAGAGGATGGCTCGATGGCTTCGATCTCTGTCGAGAGTTCGGTTCCTGGAAACGGGCCTTGCCATGTAGTTGAAGCCGAGAGCCGAGGGATGGGCCGTGTCCGCCGTTCGGGCGGCGCTCTCCGACGCCCACCGCCTGCGCCTGTGGACGGCCCTGCCCGACGGGACGGACCGCGCACGGTAGCGGACGCGGCGCTGGAATTCGCGGTGACGCTGGACGCCGCCGTGGACGAGGCGGTGACGGTGGACTACGCCACCGCCGACGGCTCGGCGAAGGCGGGCGAGGACTACACCGCGACCTCGGGCACGCTGACCTTCGCCGCGGGCGAGCGGCGCAAGACCGTGAGCGTGGCCATCCTCGACGACGCCATCGACGAGGGAGAGGAGACGTTCAGGCTCCGGCTCTCGAACGCCAGCGGCGCGCGGAACGGGGACGGCGAGGCCATCGGCACAATCGCCAACGCGGACCCGCTCCAGAAGATGTGGCTCTCGCACTTCGGGCGCATGGTGGCGAGCCATGTGACGGACGCGGTGTCCGACCGGCTTGCGAGCCCGCTGACGGGCGCGCAGGTGACGCTGGGCGGCCAGCGCGTCGACCTCGCGCGAATGGAGGACGAGGCGTGGGTCGGCGAGGCGCTGACCGCCCGGGAGGAGCATGATCCCGGCGGCGAGCCCGGATCGGGTCCGGGGCAGGCCGGGACAGGCGGCTGGCCGGGAACCGGCCTCGGCCGCATGCAGACCGCTGCCCCCGGCGGCATGCCGGCACGCGAGGCCACCGGCCGCGAGCTGCTGCTCGGGAGCGCGTTCCATCTCGCCAAAGAGGGCGACGGCGCCGGTCCGGGCCTTGCGGCCTGGGGCCGGGTGACGGTCGGCGGCTTCGACGGCGAGGCGCCGGCGGACGACGGCAGGGTGCGCATCGACGGCAATGTGACCAACGGCATCCTCGGCGCCGACGCGGCGTGGAACCGGCTGCTTGCCGGGGTCGCGATCTCGGTGAGCGAGGGCGAGGGCACGTTCGACCAGCCGGGCGTGGACAAGGGTACCATCGAGAGCACGATGACCACCGTGAGCCCCTATGCGCGGTTCATGGTCAACGACCGGGTCTCGGTGTGTGGGGCACCGGCGACATGACCATCGTCCAGGCGGCGAACGAGAACCAGCCCGAGCGGGTCACGCGGACCGACCTCGAGATGCGCCTTGGCGCCGTGGGCGGCCGGGGCGCGCTGCTGACGCAGGACGAGAGCGGGATGGACCTCGCGCTCAAGGCGGACGCGTTCTACGTCGAGACAGAGTCCGAAGCGGTCTCGAACGAGGGCAGCACGACGGGGGTTGCGAGCCGGGCGCGGCTCGCGCTCGAAGGCAGCCGGTCGTTCGACATGGGCGATGGCGGCGTGGTGACGCCGGGCCTTGAGCTCGGGCTCCGCCACGACGGCGTCGACGCCGAGACCGGCACGGGTGTCGAGCTCGGCGGGCGCATCGCGTACGAGAATGCGGCCACGGGCCTCAGCGTCGAGGCGCGGGTGCTGGCGCCGGACGGCGAGTGCGAGGCCGGGAAGAGCCTGCAGGGCGAGCTCGGCTACGGGCTGTCCATGTTTGGCGACCGCTTCACCGGCACGCCGTATGTCGGCTTCGGACTGTCGGACGGCGACGGGCTCGATTTCCGGCTCGGCTGGTGGCTGACCTCGACGCTCGAAGGCGATCCGGGGTTCGAGGTCAACCTCGACGCGACGCGGCTCGAGCCCGCCAATAATGCGGCGCCCGAGTACGGGGTGATGCTCAGGGCCGCGATCCGCTGTGATTGTGGACGGGTTCCGGCATGCGCGGCGACATGTTGATCCTGGCGTGGCTGTTGTTCGGTTCAACCTGGACCCGCTCCGGAGCCGTCCTGCTGTACCTGGGCGCCTCGTCCTGGCTGTGGGGGGGACCACTCGGGCTCATCTACTGGGCCGCACAGGCGGACTGTCTGCACGCGGCCCTGTCGGTCTCGGTCCCGTTCTACGGCGTGGGGAGCATGTGCGCGGATCTGTTGTTCTGATGGCAGTTGCGCGGCGCGGTCGGGCCGGGCCGCGGCGGTTCAGGATAGGGACTTGATGTCCTGCGGCGACCGGGAACGGCTCGAGGCCCCGGAGCGCGGGGAACCGGGCGTTGCGCCGGGCGGACAAGACCCTGCTGACGACCTTGGCGCCTGTCGTCTCATGACGCCACCGGCGCCGTCCGGATCCGGCACGCATGACGGCCCGTAGCTGCCCGCATCCCCGCCGGCGGGGGTCCTTCGGCCGACCGGACGCATGGGCAGAGTGGACATCGACCCCGGACGGAAAAGCATCCTGGGAGACCGTGCTCGTGCCGCGGAGCACCTCTAGATGAGACCGCGTGTGCCCACGTCGCGCTCCCCGGCGCGACGCGGTTCGGTCCCCGGTTCGGTCTTGCCTCCCTCTCCGGACCGGGGACCGCCGCAGCCAGAGGCCCCGCGGTCTGCCTGGCAAGCCGGGCGCGGGTCCGCTGGCGCCGGCGGGAGCCACGCCCTTTGCGCGCCAGGCGGCGGGCATAACGCTTATTACGGGGGTCAAGGCGGCCGGGGTGCGCGGAGTTGGCGGTGGAAGGCGGGGGGGGGCGCGGGTGGCGCGGGGGGGAGCCACGCCTTTGGCGCGCCAGCCGGCGGGCATACCGCTTATTGCGGGCTTCAAGTCGCCGGTGTCCAGCGTATGTGAAGACCTCCCCGTCGCTGGCCGTGACCTGCCGCATGTTCATGTCGACGCCGACCACCTCGCCGTCGTCGGTCCACTTGGGCACCGCGACCTCGTAGCAGAACACCGCATGCCACTTCCCGCAGATCCGTTTGATCACCACCGACCTGGGAACGCCGTCGGGGTATGGGTTCCGACCCGGCGACGAAGTGTCATCCAGTCGAGACGAGGGAACCACAGGCGCCCGTCCCGAATGCGCACGCTGCCGGGGATGACGGCGGAGTCATCGCCTCGCCTGCCCGATCTCCAGGAATGATGTCTGTCAAGTACTCGACATATCAGCCCCTTCCATGTCCCGGACATGACTGTGTCTCCGGCTTCTTTCAGTCAATCTGTTCGATCAACATTTGCCCGAACATTCAGGCATTGATATAAAAACTCGGAATATATGTTCGCCATTCCTTGGTTTGATATCAATGACGAGAACAGGCACACAACGTGACCAGGCGATCGATCTCCTTCGGGTGAAGGGGATTGCACGCCTGTCGGAATTCACGAATGCCGGAATCACCGCGGCCACAATCGGCAGGATGGTCCGCGCCGGTGACGTGAACCGTCTCGCGCGCGGACTCTACCAGCTGCCCGGCGCGCCGCTCGACGCACACCACAGCCTGGCGGAAGCCGCAAGACGCGTTCCTAGAGGCGTCGTCTGCCTGGTGTCGGCACTGGCCTACCACGAGTTGACTGACGGGCTTCCGCGAGTGGTCTGGATGGCGATCGGCACCAGGCACTGGATGCCGAGGGAGGGAAGGCCGGCTATGCGCATCGTGCGGTTCACGGACGCGCTTCTCACCGACGACGTTCTGACCGTGCACATCGAGAATGTTCCCGTGAAGGTCTTCGGCATCGCCAAGACGATTGCCGACTGTTTCAGGCATCGCCGGAAGGTCGGACAGACGGTCGCGCTGGAGGGCCTGCAGGAGGCACTCCGGCAGAGAAAGGCGAGCCCCACCGAGATCGCCGGGCATGCGGAGCGTGGCGGCGTCGCCACGGTGGTTCGCCCGTATCTCGAGGCGCTCACCGCCAATGCCTAGGATCAGTGGCATCGGAGCCTCGGCCGGGGTCCGGGATACAGTTCGCCTTATTTCTGGCCTGCGTCGTCGTTCGTTGTAGTTCCACGCTTCGCAAATCCGCGGTTTCCAACATGGTTCACTCGACTTGCTTCCATACACACGGAGATTGGTCCACGTCAGCTGCGGTAGTCGGCGTTGATCTCGATGTAGCGGCGCGTGAAATCGCAGGTCCAGACCGTCGCCTTGCCGCCTCCCGGGCCGACCGCGACCTCGATCAGGATCTCCCGTCCCGCCATGTGCCGGGCGACGGGCGCCTCGTCGTAGCCCGGCGGCGGTGCGCCGTCGAGCGCGACGGCGTGGCCCCCCACATGGATGTCGAGGTCGGTTTCGGCGATCGGTTCCCCCGACTTGCCCACCGCCATGACGATGCGGCCCCAGTTGGCGTCACCTCCGGCGATGGCCGTCTTGACCAGCGGTGAATTGGCAATCGAAAGGCCGATAGCCCGCGCCGCCCTTGCCGACTTCGCGCCCTGGATGCGGATCTCGACAAACTTCTGTGCCCCTTCACCGTCCTTGACCACTTGGTGCGCAAGGTCGAGGCAAAGGGCGTCAAGCGCTTCGCGGAAGGCCTTCAGGCCCGGGTCCCGCCGGTCGGTGATGGCCGCGTGCTGCGCCTGGCCCGTGGCGAAGAGCTGCAGCGTGTCGCTGGTCGAGGTGTCGCTGTCCACGGTGATGGCGTTGAAGGAGCGGTCGGCCGCCGAGGTGAGCAGGGGCTGGAGAATGGCGGCCGGGAGTGCCGCATCCGTGAACACGTAGGCCAGCATCGTCGCCATGTCGGGCGCGATCATGCCGGAACCCTTGGCGATCCCGGAGATCGTCACCGGAGTTCCGGCAATCGAGGTGACGACCGACGCCCCCTTGGGAAAGGTGTCGGTGGTCATGATCGCGACGGCAGCGTCGTGCCAGGAGTCGGCGTCGAGCGAGGCCGCAATTCGGGGAAGGGCCGTGACGACGGTGGAAACGGGCAGCGTTTCGCCGATCACTCCGGTGGACGCAACGAAGACCTCGTGAGGCTCACCGCCGACGAGCGCCGCCGTTTGCCCGGCCATCGCTTCCACGGCATCCCGTCCCGCCTTTCCGGTAAAGACATTGGCGTTGCCGGAATTGACGACAAGCCCCCTTGCAATGCCGCCGGCGAGTTGTCTGCGGCACCACTGGACCGGGGCGCCGGCCGTACTCGATTTCGTGAACACGCCGGCAACGGAGGCGGGGCGATCGAACGCGGCCACCATGAGGTCGAGCTTAATGTCGCTTTGCCTGATTCCGCAGCGGCCGGCCCCGAGGCGCACGCCCGGCACCCGGTGCATGACCGGAAATCGTTCCGGAGCGAAGGGAGAGATGTCCGTCTGGTTGCTCACTTGTCACCCCCGAAGTCGTCCGGTGGAACCGTTGTCAGAATCTCGATGGTGGCCGCGGACCGGAGACGCTGCAGATTGTCGGCAATGGCCTGGCGGGCGAGCTCCTGGCGGAGTGTTCCTTCCACGTCGCCGCGTGGGGGGACCTCCACGGTCCGCCGGTCGTGGACCTTGATGACATGCCATCCGAACTGCGTCTCGACCGGATCGGAGACGTCACCTGGAGCGAGCGCCCAGGCGGCCTCCTCGAACTCGGCAACCATCATGCCCGCCCGGAACCAGCCGAGGTCGCCGCCGTCCGGGCCCGTCGGACCGATCGAATGGCTCCGCGCCAGATCCGCAAAGTCCTCGCCCTGCCGGGCCATGAGCGTGATTTCCTGTGCCTCGCCGGATGTGGCAACGAGGATGTGACTGGCATGGACTTCCAGGGGAAGGCCTGCGGCCGACACGCTGGCAACCCATGCGTTGTAGGCTTGCCCCACATTCTCTTGCGTGACGGCCCGTGCGACGAGTGACTCGGCATAGAAACGCCGCAGCAGGTCGTCTTCGAGACGTGCGCGTTCGGCGAGGAATTCGGCCGTCGCCTGGATGCCGAGCCTTCGCGCTTCCTCGATCATCAGGCGGTCGCTGATCATCCTCTCGATCACGGGCATCCACAGGTCTCCGGGAGGAGTGGCGGCGACGTCGGAAGGAAGGCCGGCCACGAAGGCATCGACATCGGCCCTGGAAATTTCCTCGCCGTTGATCCGGGCCACCGGGTCGCTGGCGAACACGGGCAAGCTCAACAGGAGGCAGGCGAGGGCGGGAAAGAGGATGTTCATGCGCGCAGAGACCACATCTTGCAAACCGGCACAAGGCCACGAAAGGGGTATGGTATCGATGCCGGCGACATTGACACCTTTTGACCGCGGACCTATCTGTTTCAGTGAAGAAGGACGCCAGATTTCCGGCGGAAGGCAGACGGTTCCCATGCTTGGCAACCTCGCGAACCGGCTCTTCGGGTCGGCCAATTCGCGTATCATCAAGAAGCTCGGCAAGACCGTCGACCGGATCAACGCGCTTGAGGCGGAGATGGAGGCGCTCGGCGACGCCGAACTCGCCGGCCGCACCGGTGAGTACCGCCAGCGTCTCGCCGACGGCACTCCCAGGGACGATCTCCTCGCCGAAGCCTTTGCGACCGTGCGCGAGGCGGCCAAGAGAACCCTGGGCCAGCGCCATTTCGACGTCCAGCTCGAGGGCGGCATGGTGCTTCACAGCGGCAAGATCGCCGAGATGAAGACCGGCGAGGGAAAGACCCTCGTGGCGACACTTCCGGTCTATCTCAATGCGCTGGACGGCAAGGGCGTTCACGTGGTGACGGTGAACGACTACCTGGCGCGCCGCGATGCCGACTGGATGGGCGAGATCTACCGTTTCCTGGGACTGAGTGTCGGCTGCATCGTCTCGGGCATTTCGGATGCCGATCGCAAGGAGCAGTACGCCTGCGACGTCACCTATGGCACCAACAACGAGTTCGGCTTCGATTACCTGCGCGACAACATGAAGTTCTCCCTGGAGACCATGGTCCAGCGCGGGCAGAACTTTGCCATTGTCGACGAGATCGACAGCATCCTGGTGGACGAGGCCAGAACGCCCCTGGTCATCTCCGGCCCGACCCAGGATACATCGGACGTCTACCGCAAGGTGGATGTCCTGATTCCCCGTCTTCCCGACGATGCCTTCGAGAAGGACGAGAAGCGCCGCGCCGTGACCTTCACCGACGAGGGCGCCGATTCCGTCGAGACGTTGCTCAAGGATGCCGGTCTGATGGCCGAGGGTTCACTCTACGACGTCCAGAATGTCACTCTCGTGCACCACGTGAACCAGGCTCTGCGCGCCCACAAGCTCTTCACCAAGGACGTCGATTACATCGTCAAGGATGGCAAGGTCATCATCATCGACGAATTCACCGGGCGCATGATGGAGGGCCGCCGGTACTCCGATGGCCTTCACCAGGCCCTCGAGGCCAAGGAGCGGGTGCCCATCCAGACCGAGAACCAGACGCTGGCCTCCATAACCTTCCAGAACTACTTCCGCCTCTACGACAAGCTGGCCGGCATGACCGGCACGGCGATGACAGAGGCCGGGGAGTTTGCCGAAATCTACGGACTCGAAGTCCTCGAGATCCCGACCCATCGGCCGATGATCCGTGCCGACAGCGACGACGAGGTCTATCGCACGGTTGCCGAGAAGCACGATGCAATCATCGGCCTCATCGAGGACTGCCACGAGCGCGGGCAGCCCGTTCTCGTCGGTACCGTGTCGATCGAGAAGTCGGAACAGATCTCGGGCCAGCTGAAGAAGGGGAAGATCGATCATCACGTGCTGAATGCGCGCTACCACGAACAGGAAGCCACCATCATCGCCCAGGCCGGACGCTTCGGTGCGGTGACCATCGCCACGAACATGGCCGGCAGGGGCACCGACATACAGCTTGGCGGCAATGCCGACATGCGTATCGGCCAGGAGCTTTCCGACATCTCGGACGAGGCGGAACGCAAGCTCGGGGAAGAGAAGATCCGCGCGGAGGTCGGCGACGAGCGTGACCGGGTTCTCGAGGCCGGCGGTCTCTTCATCGTCGGCACGGAGCGCCACGAGAGCCGGCGCATCGACAACCAGCTGCGCGGCCGTTCAGGTCGTCAGGGCGATCCGGGAGCGTCAACCTTCCTGCTGTCGCTGGAAGATGACCTGATGCGCATCTTCGGGTCCGACAAGCTCGATTCCATGCTCCAGAAACTCGGCCTCGAGGAAGGCGAGGCGATCGCCCATTCCTGGGTCAACAAGGCGATCGAGAGGGCGCAGGGCAAGGTCGAGGCACGCAACTTCGAGATCCGCAAGACACTGCTGCGCTTTGACAACGTCATGAACGACCAGCGCAAGGTGATCTACGAGCAGCGCCGCGACCTGATGGCTGCAACCGAGGTTGCCGACACCATCACGGACATGCGCCGGGAGGTTGTCGAGGACAGTGTGAATCGCGCCATTCCCGCCGAAACCTACCCCGAACAGTGGGACGTCGAGGGTCTCGAGCTTGACGTCCGGCGCATTCTCGGGCTCGAACTTCCGGTCACCGAATGGGCGGCCGAGGAAGGCATGGCCGAGGAGGAAGTGCTCGACCGCATTCTCGCCGCTGCCGACGGCGCCATGAACCGCAAGGAGGAGGAGTTCACGCCGGAGGTGATGAGAATCGCCGAAAAGAGCCTGCTTCTTCAGGTCATCGACCAGAAATGGCGTGACCACCTGCTTGCTCTCGATCACTTGCGGCAGTCCGTCGGGCTGAGAAGCTATGCACAGAGGGACCCGTTGCGGGAGTACCAGCGAGAGGCCTTCAACCTGTTCGACGACCTGCTTGTCTCCGTGCGCGAATCGGTCACTCAGCTTCTGATGCGCGTCGAGATCCGTTCGTCGGCGGAGATGGAGGCGCAGCGCCAGGAGGAGGCGCGGCGGCGCATGCAGGACTCACGCGGCAATCCGGAGATGCCGTCGTCCGGGCGCAGCACCTGGCGGCCGATGCCGACCTCGATGCGTCGTGTCAGGCAGAGTGACCGCAACCCCGCCGATCCGGCGACGTGGGGGAGAGTAGGGCGCAACGAACGCTGCCCCTGCGGTTCCGGGCGCAAGTTCAAGCAGTGCCACGGAAGGATCGCCGCCAACCCCGGACAGAAGACCGGCGCCACGGTTTCCTGAACGGTGCCGTTCAGGACGATTGAACAGCCTACCAGGGCAAGGGCTGGCCGTTGCGGTCGAGAAACCGGCCGGACATCTCCATGGGGGCCGAGGCGATCGCCCGCCGCATGTCTGCAACACTTTCTCTCGCAGAGAGAAGTGCTGACTCTCCCCCCATGTCTGTCCTTACCCACCCCGGATGAAGGGCCAGGACCTTGATGCCGTCTCCGGCGAGGTCATGCGCCAGGTTCGCCGCCACCATGTTGAGCGCAGTCTTGCTGGTCCGGTATAGGTGGAGGCCTCCCGAATGGTTGTCGGCGATGGATCCGGCGAGGCTCGAGATCATCACGACGGTGGCCTGGCGGGCGCGGGCAAGATGACTCCTGAAGGCCTCGGTCACCCTGAAGGGAGCGATGACATTGGTGCGCATCACCAGTTCCCATTGTTCGTCGTCTGTCTCACCGACATCCTGGTGGGGGCTGCCGAAGATTCCGGCGTTGTTGATGAGAAGATCGATGGCTTTGCCATCGAGGGATGAGGCCAGGGAGTCGATCGACGCCTGGTCGGCAACGTCCAGTACATGCACGTCGATGCCATGGTCGAAATGAGTGTCGCCGGGACGCCGGCAGCAGGCGTGGACCTGCCAGTCGGCGGCGGCATACTGCACCGCGAACTCGAAGCCGATGCCACGGCTTGCGCCGGTAATGAGGACGGACTTCACCATGGCGCGACCTCGCCGTTGTAGCGCAGGAACGAGCCGCTGGCGGCGTGATCGAGGCCGGAGATGACCTGGCGCATGCCGGCAACGCTGGTGGCGGGGTCGAGGTCGGCGTCATGGCCTGTCATGTCGGTGGAAACGAACCCCGGTGTCAGGTTTACCACGATGATCCCCCTTGACCGGAGGTCCACCGCCAGCCCCTGCGCCAGCATGTTGAGCGCTGCCTTCGAGGAGTTGTAGGGGTAGTCGGGCGACTTTGCCTGCCAGCCGAAACTGCCGCTCCCGCTCGAGATGTTGATGATCGTGCGCCCTTCGCTTGCCGCGACGTTGTCCTGCAGTGCGGCCACCATCGTCATGACGCCGAAGACGTGGACCCGGAACTGCTCGATCCATGCCTCGTCGCTGAACCGGCCATAGAGCTCAGCCTCGCCGTACCAGATACCGGCGTTGTTGATGAGGAGATCGACCGGTGCCCCGCCAAGCGATGCGGCAAGGGATGCCGCATCCTCGCCACGCGTCACGTCGAGCCGGTGGACGACAAGCCGAGAAGAGGCCAGTTTCGACAGCCCCGGGGCATGGCCGGGCTGGCGGGCCCCGGCATGAACCAGCCAGCCGTCGGCAAGGTACTGTCTGGTGAGTTCGAGGCCGATCCCCCGGCTAGCTCCCGTGATCAGTGCTGTTGGCACTTGCCAATCCTCCAGTCGCTGTAGCTCGTCATGCCGTCAAGGGTCTCCGCCGCCACCATGGCCCTTCCTGTGGCCCTGGTCACGCAATCCGACGCCATCGAGCCCAGGCGTGCGAGCGTGGCGGCATCGATGGTGTCCGGGTGCTTCGCCGTGGCGAGCGCGAACATGGTATCGCCGTCGAAAGGGGTGTGAACCGGACGGATGGCACGGGCCAACCCGTCATGGGCCATGATGGCCATGCGATTGAGCGCCCCCTTGTCGAGCCTCGCATTGGTCGCAACGACGCCGATGGTGGTGTTCTCGGCGGCAAAGCCCCTGAGATGATCATCGAGGTCCAAGGGCCCTGCGGGCAGCGAGCGTGGCGGCATGCCCATCTCGCCAGCCTGTTCGAAGAGGGCTGCCCAGAGCGTCGAGGTGCCCGGTATCACCGTCGATCCGACGGCATTGACCGCGACGATGGCCCCCACTTGGAGACCGCCGCCGGTGACCGCCGAGGCACTGCCCGTTCCCCCTTTGAGGGGCCCGGCGCTGGCGCCGAGACCGGCGCCGGTGTTGCCCAGGTCGAAACGGTGCGCCGCCGCCTCGACCGCCCGGTACCCCAGGTTGCTGTAGGGAGAATGTCGGCCCCACGCCTTGTCGCCGCCATTGGAGAGGTCGAAGAGGATGGCCGCCGGCACCACCGGAACCCTGCCGGCGGAGGTGGGAAAGCCCCGTCCCTCTTCGGCCAGCCGTTCCACGGCGCCGCTCGCCGCATCGAGACCGAAGACCGAGCCGCCGGAGAGCACGACCGCATCCACGGCGTCAACGAGACTGGCGACATGGAGTGTGCCGGTTTCACGCGTGCCCGGGGCGCCGCCCCTCACGTCGGCGGCGGCCGTGACGCGTTCGCCTGGAACGATGGCGGTGACACCGGTCCTGACATGGTGATCCTCCGCCTGACCGACGAGGATCCCATCGACATCGGTGATGAGATTGAGCGGTCCGGGCTTCACGTTCCGCCGTCGCTCGCCTTTTCGTGACTGAGGGCGGCCGAATTCATGCAGTAGCGCTGGTGGGTCGGGGGCGGCCCGTCGGGGAAGACGTGTCCGAGATGGGCGTCGCAACGGGCGCAGACCGCCTCGGTCCGGGGCATGAAGAAGAGGCTTCTGTCGGACTTGAGCTCGACCGCCTCCTCGTCGATCGGAGCCCAGAAACTCGGCCACCCGGTGCCTGAATCGAACTTGGTCGCCGATTCGAAGAGCGCCGCATCGCAGCAAACACAGCGGTAGAGGCCCGGTGCGCCGGCTGCATGATGGGCCCCGGAGAACGGCCTTTCCGTTCCGGCGCGCCTCGTGACCCTGAACTGCTCTTCGGTCAGCCGGGCCCGCCACTCCTCATCGGTCCTGACGATCTTCTCCACCATGATTGCCGCCTGTCTTTCAGAACTGTTTCGTCAAGCTCAGTTTCTGGCGCGTCTCGGCGGGACTCATGATCCGTGCGCCGAGGCGTTCGACGACCTCGACGGCACGCTCCACGAGCTGGCCGTTGGTCGCCAGCACGCCGCGCGAAAGATAGAGGTTGTCCTCGAGACCGACGCGCACGTTGCCGCCCGAGATCACGGCCTGTGCCGCCATGGGGATCTGCATGCGGCTGATCCCGAAGGCCGACCAGTGGGCATTCGCCGGCAGCAGGTTGCGCATGGCGATCAGCGATTCGGGATCCGCCGGAGCTCCCCAGGGCACTCCCAGGCAGATCTGGAAGAGCGGTGGCTCCTCGATGACTCCCTCGGTGATGAGCTGGTTGGCAAGCCTGACATGACCCAGATCGAAGCACTCGAGTTCCGGTTTGACCCCCGCCTTGGCGATGCGCTCGCCCATGACCCTAAGGTGGTCGGGGACGTTGATGAATGCGCCGTCGGTGAAGTTCATGGTGGCCACGTCGAGGCTGCAGATTTCCGGAAGCAGTTCCTCGACATGGAGCACCCGCTCCTCGGGCGATGTCATGTCGCTTCCAGGCGACGCGCGCCCCGGATCGTCGGCGTCGGGCACGTAGTCGCCACCCATGCCCGTGGTCAGGTTGATAATGACGTCACACTCGCTGTCGCGCACCCGTGCCACGACCTCCCGGAAGGCATCCCTGTCCCGGTTGCCCTTGCCGGTCGTCACGTCACGCACGTGAATGTGGGCAATGGCCGCGCCAGCACGGGCGGCCTCGATGGCCGCATTGGCGATGGCCTCGGGCGTTACCGGTACGTGGGGGCTCTTGTCGGTGGTGTCGCCGGCGCCGGTCACGGCACAGGTGATGAAGACGTCTGTATTCATGGCTCGCTCATGTAGTGGGCAACGAGTTTCTGGAAGTGGTGCACGCCCCCTTCCCAGATGCCGTTGAAGCGGGCGCCCTGCATGGCCGGGGACATGTGTCCCCTGTGCACCCCCTCAACGGCTTTGAAGTCCTCGACGTTGGTGGTGTCAAAGAAGTCGATGATCGCCTGGCGCGCATCGGTATAGCGCGCCGCCGTGGCGCCGTCGCCGTGGAAGTAGAAGTCCCAGCGCTGGTGGGACTGGCCGGCGCCACCCGGAAACTCCACCATGGAGCAGGCATGGTCGGGGCCGATCACGAACTTGAAATTGGGAAAGAGCGCCAGGTTCTTGGCCGTCCTGTTGGCGCCATCGATGCCCGGCCAGCGGGGCAGCGGCTCGCTCCCGGTCCAGGTGGCCGGCAAGCCGACGTCGATGATGGTGCCCAGGCAAGCGCCGTCGGCGATGATCTCGTGCTGCTCGAAGGGAGCCGCCTCGGCGAGCAAGGTGTGCACGAAGTCGAGATGGAGCGTCTCAAGGTAGTTCTCGGCCACCAGCTTCCAGTTGCCGGCGATGTCGTAAGTGAGCGTCAACGCCCAGGTGGCGTCGTCGAGATCGTACTCGTCGAGATGGGCCATGAAGGCTGCGGCATAGTCGTCGAAGGGCTCAGCGTCGCCATCGATGTTGACGAAGATCCAGTCGTGCCAGCGTGCCATGCGGACGGGTTTCAGACCATGGCAGGACTTCTCGAATCCTTCTGCGTGGCCCTGGTTGTAGCCGCCCCAGTGGGGTGTCAGGCGCAACGCTCCATCGAGATCGTAGGTCCAGCCGTGATAGCGGCAGCGCAGGGTGGCAAGACCGCTGGCCGCCTCGTCGACGAGCAATGAACCCCGGTGGGTGCAGATATTGTGGAAGCACCTGACCTCGCCGGTGCGGCTGCGCGAGAAGAGGATCGGGACACCGGCCAGTGTTCTCGGCACGACGGATCCGGCATCCGGCACTTCGTGGGCATAGCCGGCAAATGTCCAGGTCCGTGGGAATAGCCGGGCCTGCTCCTCGCGGGCAAACTCTTCGCAAGTGTAGACATGTCCCGGCAAACCGCGGGCCTCGGCCGTCGGGCGGTCAAGGCCCTCGATGTCCTCGGTCCTGAGCATGGCCTCGATTGAAGACTCCCGATGTGGCGCTGCCATAGTGCACCTCTTCGCCGAACCGGTCGAGACCGTTGGCCCGGATCATGGCGTTTTGTGGTCTGAGCGGATAGATTGTCCCTTGCCCTGGGGGAAAGTGGGACGGTGCGGGATCGAGGCATGGCCCATGCGAGGAGATCATGACGGGAGCCGATGACCAGGAAGTCAAGCTGACATGCAGGCATGTCTGGAAGGTGTACGGCCCGGCGGCCGACAGGTTCTTCACGTCCGGCAAGGGTGATGTGGCCGACGCCGCTGGCCTGATCGAGTCCATCAGCGAGTCGGGCCACATCGGTGCCGCCTGCGACGTCACGTTCGACGTCCACTTCGGTGAGATCTTCGTCATCATGGGGCTGTCTGGTTCCGGGAAATCGACCATCGTGCGCTGCCTGTCGCGCCTGGTCGAGCCGACCGCGGGAGAGGTGATTCTCGATGGCGAGGATCTCCTGCGGGTCTCCAGGGACAAGCTGATCGACATCCGCCGCCACAAGATGGGCATGGTGTTCCAGAATTTCGGTCTCCTGCCGCACCTGTCGGTGGTCGAGAACGTTGCGTTTCCCCTGCAGATCCAGGGTGTCACCAAGGAAAAGAGGCTCGCCCGGGCGATGGAGATGATCGATCTCGTCGGACTTGGAGGGCGCGAGACGAGCTACCCGCGCCAGCTCTCGGGCGGTCAGCAGCAACGTGTCGGGATCGCACGGAGTCTCGCTGTCGAACCGGAGCTGTGGTTTCTTGACGAACCCTTTTCCGCTCTCGATCCGCTGATCCGCCGGCAGATGCAGGACGAGTTCCTGCGCCTTCAGCAGCTGCTCCACAAGACCATCGTCTTCATCACCCACGACTTCCTCGAGGCCCTGCGCCTGGCGGACAGGATCGCCATCATGAAGGATGGCCGGATCGTGCAGATCGGAACGCCCGCAGAGGTGGTGATGCAGCCGGCTGACGACTATGTCAGCGAGTTCACCCAGGATGTGCCACGGGTGAAGGTGATCACCGCCGGTGACATTGCCACCAGTGCTGATCTTCATCCTGCCACCGATGACGTGGTCGACGAACATGCCACCCTCGAGGAGATCATGCCCCGCTTTGCCGCTGGTTCGGATGTCGTTGCCGTGAAGAGCGGGGAGGGCGCCATCGTCGGAAGCATCACGGCCCAGATGGTTCTGAGCGCCCTTGCCGACAGCCATGCAGCGGGGGATGCGGCGTGAGCCCGGCACACTTGAGGGCGCGCCTGCCGGCACCCAATCTCCTGGTCTGGCTGGTCTTCGGCGTCCTGGCGATTCTCTGTCTCATCCTGCGTGACGACGAGAAGTGGCTCGTCAAGTATCCCAAGGACTGGATGCTGCCCATCGAGGCCGGTCTCGAGTTCTTGATGGACTGGTTCACGGCCAACTTCAAGCCGTTCTTTCGCCTGATTTCCGATGTCCTCGAATGGCCGATGAGGGGCCTTCAGGCCCTCCTTCAGGCATCGCCCTGGCCGGTCACGATCGCCATCGTGGCGATCATCGCCTACGCCGCCCAGGGCTGGCGTCTCGCCGCCTTCTGCATCGCTTCCCTCTTCTACATGATGATCGTCGGATACTGGGACGAGAGCATGTCGACCCTGGCACTGGTCGGCATGTCCGTGCCGCTCTCGCTGATGATCGGGTTCGTCATGGGATTGCTCGGTTTCCAGTTCCGCTGGGCCCGGCGCGTCATCGAGCCGACGCTCGACGTCATGCAGACGGTTCCGACGTTCGCCTATCTCATTCCCATCCTGATTCTCTTCGGCATCGGGCCGGTGGTCGGCATGGTGGCGTCGGCGGTCTACGCCAGCCCGCCCATGGTGAGGAACCTCATGCTGGGTCTCCAGCGTGTTCCCGACAACGTGATTGAGAGCGGCCAGATGTCCGGCTGCAGCGCTTTCCAGCTTCTCTTCATGGTGCGTATTCCGGCAGCGACGCACACGATCATGATCGGCGTGAACCAGACCATCATGGCGGCTCTCGCCATGGTGATCATCGCCGCCATCATCGGCGGCTTCGCCGATATCGGCTGGGAAGTGCTCTCCACGATGCGCAAGGCCCAGACCGGCCAGAGTCTGCTTGCCGGACTGGTCATCGTTCTGATCGCCATGATGATGGATCGCATCAGCCGCGGCTTCGCCGAACGGACAGGCGAGATCCACGTGCGTCGTTCGGGCAATTACATCGCCCGCCATCCCTGGCTTTCCTCCATGGCAACCGCGGTCGTCGCCGGCACGTTGCTCTCGTGGGCGGCGCCGGTGTTCAGCGCCTATCCCGAGGCCTGGATCATCTACCCGGCCGAGGACCTCAATCAGGCGGTCTCTTGGTTCACCCGCAACTTCTTCGACACCACGGACGCCATCAAGACCTACACGCTTTACTTCTTCATGCTGCCCATGAAGGCGGGTCTCGAAAGGATCGCCCGTCCCGGCTCGTGGGGGTTCGAGATGACGACGATGGCTTCCGTCATCTACTGGGTGATCCTGGTGGCCATCGGCGGCCTGGCCGCACGGCTGGGCGGCTGGCGCTCCGTCGTCGCCGTGGCACTGTTGGGCATCCTCTTCTACTACGGCGCATCGGGAACGCCGTGGCCGGTCTTCGTCGTTGCCGTCACGCTCATCGCCCTGCAGGTCGGGGGCTGGAAGGTCGCCCTCTTCGCCTTCCTCGGCATGGCCTTCATGCTGTTGAGCGGGGCGTGGCCCAGAGCCATGCTGTCATTCTATCTCACCGCCACCTCGGTCATCATCTGCTTCGTGGCCGGAGGGGCGCTTGGCATCTGGGCGGCGCAGAACGACCGCGTCTCTGCCGTCCTGCGGCCGATCAACGACACCCTGCAGACCATGCCGCTCTTCGTCTTCCTGATCCCCGTCGTGATGGTGTTCCTCGTGGGCGATTTCTCGGCCCTCCTGGCCATCATCATGTACGCCATCGTGCCGGCGATCCGCTATACCGAACACGGCATTCGCCAGGTCGATCCGGTGGCCATCGAGGCGGCCCGGATGATGGGCTGCACCGAGAGGCAGATCCTGTGGAAGGTCCGCCTGCCGCTCGCCATTCCGGAGATCATGGTCGGCCTCAACCAGGTGGTGATGTTCGCCCTCGCCATGCTCGTCATCGCCGCCCTCGTCGGCACCAAGGGCCTCGGCCAGTGGGTCTACGACAGCCTCACCAACGCCCGCTTCGGCCAGGGCGTCATCGCCGGAGGATCCATGGCCCTGATGGCCATGATCGCCGACCGCATCATCCAGTCCTGGGCCGCCAGCAAGAAACGCGACCTCGGCCTCTCCACCTGATCCACCCGCCCCCTGCACCAAGCGGGCGGATGGGATGCAGCCGGATCAGTGTTGAACCTGCGACCTTCAGGTTATGGAACTTGTGTTGACTATCGGACACACGGGACAAAAAGCAGACAGATCCGAACAATTAGTGTTTGTCGTGCAATAGGTTACAAGGTCCGGTCTCACCTTCAGCAGGTCTATGCGGCTACACCAAGTCCTTTGCTGGCACTGACTGCTGTGTTGTCCGCAAATCTGACGGTCGCCATGGGGCGCTATGACAATCAACACCGATAAACGCACCGCGAGGGTGTGCACTGGGCACCAAGTCCCGCAAGTGCGTGCAGATAGAAGTTCCAGTTTGTCGAAGATTGACTCGGCCGTTGCGACTCAGGCGAAGGGGGATGTGGACGCGTTGAGTGAGCTTCGCCATCAAAAATCGTCATCCTTCCACTCTTCATCCAACTCATTAGGCTGAGGCAGATTACCATGGAAGGCCTGTCGGTGCAGATGAATGTTGATTCGAGCAGAATACATTTTTGGCATCGTGTCTATTGCGAAGGCCTGTCCGGCCGCAGTGCTCTCAATGAGTTGTTCGCCCCAGATGCCTAGGTTGCCAGACCAATGCGGACTGATGGTGATCCTTTGCGCGGCCTCTTGGAAACAAACCTGGCCGTCTTGGTCCCGGGCGATCACCCATGAGGTGCCAGTTGGGTAGTCGATACGTTTCTTGGGTGCATTGGAGTGGCCATAGCTTCTTGGTCTTGTCGTACCCCAGTCCGCGTAGATGATCTTCGGATGGTTGGTAGCACGCCGCACTTGGGTGATTAGATCGCGATTGGTGAAAGCACACTCACTTGTCCCGTCATAGACTGTGAAGTCCTTGGGGAACGAGGTGCAGGACACTGCCACCGGGATTTCCGGTGCGATCTCAGAGAAGAAGCTCTTGGTGAATCCGCTGGCAAGTGCCGCAACCTGCAATGCGTCAGGGACCCACCCAAACTCAAACACGATTGCATAGTCATTTGCACCCTCCGCGGCAAGCTCTGTAACAAGATCCGGAATCCAAGGGGGAATACCCGGCCCGTATCCCTCAGCGAGGTTCATTTTGAGGCAGAAAGTGCGGTTATTCTCCCGAGCCCATTTGATCTGATCGCGTCCGCTTTGAATGGAATGTTCAGCCATAAGTAGGCAAGGGTTGGCTTCAGCATGTTCGGACAAGAGCTGCCACCAAACGGCAAGATCTGCTGGCTTTTGCGCAAGCCGCTTCCAAAGATCTTTGGCCTCGTTCGGTTTGTCATTGATCCGGTAGTAGGTGTCCACATCAATGAAGTAGGGGCGCGACGGATAGGCTTCCTCAAACTTGTCGAGGGCACGAGATAGCGGCACCGTGGCCAACCAAGGAGCCAGCAGTACCAGGGGCGTCAATCGGTCTTTCGTACTGCCCGGCAATTCCTTGAGCCCGCTCAGCTCGGCCGGGCGGATGCCTAACGTTACCAAATACTCCTGAACATCCATCTTGACCCCCGTCGCCTCAGCTCATCTGCAGCTTGATTTCCACCGCCGCCGTGGACACCAAGAATCTGCAAGCCAAGTCCTCAATTATCTCGCTGGTCATGGGACCGGTGTACTCTGCCGTCGCCTCAGCAAGTTGGGCAGAGGGTAGCACAAGATCAGAGGCAAGGCGGTTGGCCTCATATTCAACGTTGGCAGGCTGTCCCGAACGGAGCAGAACGTTCTCCGACCACCCTCCCGCCGCGATAATTCTGTCGCGATGAAGCAGATAATGGGCAATTTCGTGAGCAAGGGTGAAGCGTTGCCTGTGCTTCGCCTCGTGGCGGTTAATGCGGATGACGAAGCCTCCATTCTCCTGGCCGATCTGACCCGAGGTGCCACGCGGGAGCGTGGAAAGCAGCACCTTGATGCCCAGCCGCTTGGCTATCGCACCGAGTCTAACTGGGGGTTCAGAAAGGAATTCGTCAATATCTAGCCGCACCTCGGGTGCGAGGTTCAGGTACTCCAGAGAAGGCGGTCTGACCTCCCAATCGTATGACGTCGCCATGTTCTGCATGTTTCCATTCATAGTTTCTATCTCCTGTTTTCTTCAGGCGTGGTCGTCATCGTCATCTGCGTATTTCGCTGCAGTGTCTGGATCGGGTTCTGGTCCACCGCCCTGCATCCGCATTGCCACACGTTCAAGCACTTCATCCAACTCTCCCCGTTGGGCCATCTCGGCCAGAATTCTATGACCTACTTCATCATTCAGCAGCGCAGCTCGAAGAGCAGGCGGCAGGGCCTCCTTGACCTTCGCGTTTACACTTGGTCTCAGTTCATCGGCCATCGTCTCCGTGATCTTGATGGCTGCCGCATCCTTGGCCGCGTTGGCCGCGTCGCTCTTGATCTCGCGCAGCGTCTTGAACGCGACCAAACCGATTACCAACGCGCCTACCGTTACCGCCAAGCCGATTGCACCCAGCAGAATCGTCACAAGGGTCAGCAGAAGGTCAGCATAATCTCCACGAGAAAGGTCAACGTGTGCGGAGGGCCCTTGTTTTGGTACTCCCCATGCCAACCAGAACACAACTGCTGCTGCTGCCGCGAAGCCGCCGACAATTGCCCCGAGAATCGCGACGCTTATCCTGCCCATCAGCAATCCACCATGTCGCTCAACATCGGCTTCACGCCCCCATCATATGGAAACAGGACAATAGCACTTCAACGATCTCGGTCGAGTAGCTCAGACATTCGACTCTCGCCCTCACAGATCCGGGCGTGCGGTTTGACGAGCAGGGGAGTGGAAACGCGGCCATGGGAGCCGGATTGAGGACCGGAACGAAAGTGACGGAATGCCCTTCACGGGATTGTACCACCGGACCCTACCGCTGGCGCGCCACCCCCTGACTCTACTCGAGGTGGCTGCCCCAAGGCAGTGTGTGTGTGGCTTGCTCTTGATCCCACGGACATGTGCAAGTCCTTCGATGGCCTGCAGGCTCTGGTGAGACAGCACCTCGGGGACGACCCCCTGTCGGGCCGCAACATACCTTCATCAACCGTCGGCGGACGATGTGCAAGGTGCTGTGCTTCAAGGCCAGCGGGTTCTGCATCTGGGCCAAACGCCTCGCGCAAAGTGCTGTTTCCTATAAGCGAGTGCCGCTAACTGCACCACCATGATGCGGCCTCCTGGCGCCGGCCTCGCCAGCCCAGAGGGCATTCTCACCTGCCAAGATACTGCGTCTTGTTTGGCAGGTGCCGCCTGTTCCCAACTGGCTCAAATCTGACGGTCTGCGCACTTAGCCGCCAGCAACGTCAACGCGCTTACCAAGACGGTCGCTTGTGTCAAGATTTCATGTGTGCGAGCGTCTCACACAGCGCTTCGCTTGACGTGAGCATCACGAACTACTCAGATCGTGGCCAGCAGATGCGTAGATTCACTAGAGTTAAATGAATTACACATCCAAAAATCGACAATACACATATTATATTTACAGACAGTCTGCCACGCCTTGTGTAAGTTAACTGAGGCCTCACGCTGCAAGGTCGCGCTGCATGTCAGCGTTCTAGTGCTAGGGGGAGTTTGTATTGATGAAGGCTATTCGAACAGGTAAGGGAAGCGTCGGGTGGAAAGGGAACGTATATGGAGATCGATAGACCTACCGTTTCGGGGTGCCATATTTCGTGACATGACAGGTCGAACATCGATCTGGCCGATCCGTGGGAGCCGGACAACGGCTACACCCCATCGGAACCTGCGGCCTAGGCAACCGGAAGTCGCGGGCTTCGGCCAACCGGGGAAGTTCATGGCCCGGCCAGAGGGGCCAACGGCTGACTGCGCATCCCTTGCGACGAGCCGCGGTGATGGGGAGCGCACGAATGTCATCATTGGCATGGATAGATTTTGACGAAGCCGAGCGCCAACGCGCGCAACGGATAATGGCGCTGTTCCAGGAACGCGAGACCCGCGACGAACTTGGCTTGGGAGGGATCCGGGACTCTATTGCTGACCACCTGTTTCCGGGGACCAGCACCATCCAGACACGTTTGCGCTACATGCTTTTCA